>Ga0180215_1000672_pt1 | contig 41260 bp, 32 predicted proteins | sample eDN3rd37CBELigBY_FD_128871 | JGI IMG/M metagenome (GOLD analysis project Ga0180215, IMG submission 128871) | Enriched backyard soil microbial communities from Emeryville, California, USA - eDNA 3rd pass 37_C BE-Lig BY (version 2) (version 2) | ecosystem: Environmental > Terrestrial > Soil >...
CTCTCGATGAGTCCGTCGCGCAGTGTGATGATGCGTTGGGCGTAGTCGGCGATGTCGGGCTCGTGGGTGACGAGTATGATCGTCTGCCCCTCCTGGTGCAGCTCGTCGAAGAGGGCCATGATCTCCTGGCTCGTCTTGCTGTCCAGGTTACCCGTCGGCTCGTCGGCCAGCAGGATGGCAGGGTTGTTGACCAGCGCCCGTGCCACGGCCACCCGCTGGCGCTGACCGCCCGAGAGCTCGTTGGGCTTGTGCCCCATCCGCTCGGCCAGCCCCACCTTCTCGAGCATCGCCGCCGCGCGCTCCCTCCGCTCCTTCTTGGGCACCCCGGCGTAGATGAGGGGCAGTTCCACGTTGTGCAACGCGGTGGCGCGGGCCAGCAGGTTGAAGGTCTGGAAGACGAAGCCGATCTCCTTGTTGCGGATGTAGGCGAGTTCGTCGTCCCTGAGCTTGGCGACCGGCGTGCCGTTGAGCCAGTACTCGCCGGCGGTGGGGGTATCGAGGCACCCGATCAGGTTCATGAGGGTCGACTTCCCCGATCCGGATGGTCCCATGATGGCCACGTACTCGTTGCGCTCGACGGTGAGGTCGACGCCGCGCAGCGCGCGCACCACCTCGCTCCCGAGCTGGTACTCCTTCTTCAGACCCTCGGTCCGGATGACGACGTTGGCGCCCGCATCCTTCCGGGCGGAGGCCACCTCGACTGCGACCGACTCCCTCACAGGGACCTCCCGAGCAGCGCTTCCAACTCGGCCTTGGCGGTCTGGAAGTCGAACCGGGCGTTGATGTGGTTGACCTCGGCCTGGACCAGGTTGGCCTGGGAGGCGACCTGGTCTAGGATCGTCGAGACGCCAAGCCGATACCGTTCCTGCTGCAGCCGTAGGTCCTCCTGGGCGACGCGGACCGCCTCCTCCGTCAACTTGATCTGCTCCTGGGCGAGCTCGAGGGCGCCGAGCACCCGCTCGAGGTCCGCGCGCGCGGCGCGCTTCGCGTCGGCCAGCTGCGCGGCCGCGATGTCCGCCTGCACGTTGGCGCGCGAAACGTTCGCCTCGCGCTGGAAACGGTTGAAGATCGGGTAGGAGAGCGAGAGACTCAGGTTCCAGCTCTTGTTGCTCGTGCCGAGATCGATCTCGCGGTTGGAGAGGTTGTAGCTACCGCTCGCCGAGATCGTGGGGAGGTACTGGGCGCGTGCGGCGCGCGCGCCGGCCGAGGCCGCATCGGCGGCCGCCTGTGCCGCGCGGACCGCAGGGGCCTGGCGCAGGACCTCGGCGACCAGCTCCTCGCGGTTCAGCTGCAGCGGCTCGAAGGCCAGCTGCTCGCCCTGGCGGGCGCCGACCGGGCCGCTCACCCCTACCAACCTCCCGAGCGCGAAGGCGCCGACCGTCTTCTGGTTCTGCGCCTGCAAGAGCGCTTGCCGCGCGTTGGCCACCTCGAGCTGCGCCCGCAGGATGTCGGACTGCGTGGCCGTCCCTACCTGCGCCCGCCGTTCCGCCGCCTCGAGCGCTTCCTGCGCCCGCTGCAACCGCAGCTCGGAGACGCGGATCAGCTCGTCGGCCCTCAGCACCTCGAAGAAGGCCCGCTTGGTATTCAGGATCACGGCGAACCGCTGTTGGACGAGACCCGCTTCGGCGGAGATCTCATCGGCTCTCGCGCGGTTCATCTCGGCGCCGCGCCGGCCGCCGGTGAAGAGGTCGATCGATGAGGAGAGCCCGGCGTTGTAGCCGACCGACGCGTCGCTCTTCACCATCGTGTTCGTGGTGGGGTTGAAGATCTCGGAGCTACGCCGCGAGCCACCGGTGCTGAAAGAGAGGTTGGGGAGGTAAGAGCCCCAGGCGGTCCGGGTGCCGGACTCGGCGTTCCGGATCGCGCCCTCGGCCTGCGCGATCTGCGGGCTGTGCCGCAGCGCCGCCTCGATCGCCTCGTCCAGGGTCATCGCCGGCAGCGCCGGACCCTGCGCCTGCGCCCAGGCTGTGGCGCCACCGGCCGCCGGCCAGCAGACGACCAGCCCGCCCAGCAGCGCCATAGCCTTGCTCCAACTCGACATCGTTGCTCTCATCTGGCCCCGCTCTCCTTGTGTTGCACCCTACGGTTTCACCTGATCGCCGCCCTCGGCACGGCCATCGACGCTCGCCTTCTCGCCGGAGGTACTGTCGCCGGCCGCTCCCTCGTCCCGGGCCTGAGCCCGGGCGCGGCGCGCCGCCGCCCGCAGCTCGTCGTATTGGGCACGCTGCTCCGGGGTCATGATCGCCCGGACCTGCGCCCGCGTGGAGTCGACCAGCGCGCGGTAGCTCGGGCCGGTCTCCTTCCAGAACGCGTCCAACCGTTGGCGGCCTACCTGCAATATCGAATCGACCTTGGCCCGCTGCTCGGGGGTCAGGTCGATCTGGTCGATGATATGCCGGTGATGGTGCGGGCGGCCGCCGTGAACGTGCTCCTCGGGTTGCGCCTTGGCCTGCGGCTCCAACTCCGCCGCCCGCTGCCCCACCCGCCTCTCCAGCGCCACGCCGCTGAAGACTCCCGCCGCGAAGGTGACGAGCAAGAGCACGATCCCGACGAGCCGCGGCCGGTTCGTGAACGAAGCGCCGGCGGTCATCGCAGATCTCCTTCGAGCGCGAGGAGTAGGTCATCGATGGTCGGCGCGCGCTCCTCGTCCAACCAGGCCGACATCGGATCCGGGATCTGTAGCGCGGCGGCCACCCCCGCTTCCGGTTGCAGCACCAGCGGCTGCGGCGCGGGCTCGTCTTCGATGCTCAACAAGGCGACGGAAACCGCGGCCAACACTGCGGCGGCCGAGAGCATCGGGCGCGCCCAGCTCGCCAGCAGGAAGAGCGGGCTCCGCGCAACCAGCCGCCGCCGTTGCAACTCCGGCTGCGCCCGCTCCCTGATCGACGCGATCGTGCGTTCCCAGCGCTCACTGTCGGCGGCCGGATCAAGCGCCGCCAGATTCAGTCGTTCGTGATCCATCATCTAATCCTCACAGAGTGCACCACCCAGACGTTCCCGCATGTTACGGCGAGCGTACGAGAGATGCGCCCTGACCGTCCCCTCGCGGATCCCGAGGAGCTCGGCGATCTCTCGATGGCGCCACCCCTCCAGATCGTGCAGCAGTAGTATCTCGCGTTGTACCTCACTGAGCCCACGCAGACCATCTATCAGCCTCTCGCGCAGCTCCGCGCGCGCCGCGTCGGCCACTGGATCCGCACGCCGGTCGGCCTCCCGCGCGGCACCCTCCAGTGGGAGCGCCGCCCGGACCCGCTCGCGCCTGTGGAGGGAGTGCGCCCGATTACGGACGATCCGTAGCAGCCAGGCGAGGAAGCGGTCCGGGTTCCGACATTCGTCGAGACGTTCCAGCGCGACCAGGAAGGCGTCCTGGCAGATGTCATCGGCGTCGGCCGGCTCGGCGACTATCGCGAGCGCCACCAGATGCGCGGTCCGCAGATGACGACGGACCAGCTTCTCGAAGGCCTCGCCGTCCCCGCTACGGGCACGCTCGACCAGGAGCGCATCTGGTTCGTGCATAGGCTCCTTTATCTCTGACGCCTGAAGTACCAAAAGTGTTGGCCAATACCAAAGCGCGACCCACGCCACCACCCTGCGGCGACGGCTGTGGCCGTGACCGGATCGGTACGGAATCGTAGTTCGACCGGAAACTTTGGATACTAGTCTTAGCGTGAAAATGATCCTTGCAGGACCGGTGTGGCAAGTAGCACCGGGAGCACGTAACTGTGGAGATAGATAGAAAAATGACAGGTCGACGCGGTGTGCCCACCTTACGCAGTGCCCTTCTATCGGCCGTGCTCGGCTGCGGCCTGGCTCTGCCGGTACCGCTCCTCGCCCAGACGGATGGCCGAATCGTCGGGAGGGTAGTCGATGCGGAGCAGGGGACCGGGCTGCCCAGCGCCGTGGTCGCGGTGGTCGGTACCAAGAGATCGGTGGTCTCCGGGACGGACGGCCGCTTCGTCCTGGTCGGCGTCCCGGCCGGTACGGTGAGTCTGACGGTCAATCTACTCGGTTACGCGGGTACCACCATCGACGGGATCCGGGTCGAGCCCGGCGCGACCGTGGAACGGATCATACGGCTCAGGTCCGAGGCGATCCTCCTCGATGCTATCGAGGTGACGACCAGCGCGGAACGGGGCTCGGTCAGAGGCGCGCTCGAGGAGCAGCGCGCCGCGACCGGTGTGGTCAGTACCCTGACCGCGGAGCAGATCTCGCGGAGCCCCGACGGCGATGCGGCGCGTGCCGTCCAACGCATGAGCGGGGTAACCGTCCGGGATGGCAAGTACATCGTCGTGCGAGGGCTCGGAGAGAGGTATACCACCGCTTCATTAAACGGCGCCCGGATCCCGAGCCCCGAGCCGGAGCGCAAGGAGGTGCCGCTCGACCTCTTCCCTTCGGCGCTGGTCCAGTCGGTCACGACCGCCAAGACCTTCACCCCCGATATGCCAGGGGATTTCAGCGGGGCGCTGGTCAACATCAAGACCCGCGACTTCCCGGTCGGGCGCCAGCTCCGTACCTCGTTCTCGATCGGCTATACACCTGGGGTGACCGGCGCGCTGATCCCCGGCGCACCGACCGAGGGGTTGGAGTGGCTGGGGTTCGGGGGGAGGGCGCGGGCGCTGCCGGGTCGCGTCGCCCGCGCGGGAAACTTCGAGCCGCCCCCTACGCAGCTCGAGATCAACCGGATGACGAACGCGTTCCGCAACGCCTGGTCGGTTCGCGAGCGTAGAGGCGCGCCCAACACCTCGCTGGGCGCCTCATGGGGTGGGAGCTCCACCATCTGGGGGCTGCGCACCGGTTACCTGGTCTCCGGGACCTATTCCCTCGCCCACGAGGCACACCTCGACCAGCGGCGCGCCGCGGCGATCGCGACCGGGGACGGGGGGACGGCCGAGGTCGATAGGTTCGACGGCGTCACCGGGAGCACCAGCGTGCTCTGGGGCGGGCTCCTCAACCTGACCATCATGCGCGGCGCCTCCACCCGCCTCGCATTGAACAGTAGCTACAACCGGACTGCCGATCTCGAAGCTCGTCGTGAGCAGGGGTACAGCGAGAACCTGGGTGGCCAACGGCTCCACCTGGATCGCTTGCGCTACGTGACCCGGAGCATCTTCTCGAATCAGTTGCGCGGCGAGCACGGGGGGGATGGCAGGCACCGCGTCGACTGGTCACTCGATGCCTCCGCCGTACGACGCCACGAGCCCGACCGCTCCGAGATCGTCTACGCCGCCGGCGCGGACCCGATCACCGGCGAGCTCCTCACGCCGGCCTGGTTCAGTCTGAGCAACGAGGGCGCGGTCCGCACCTTCGCCGACCTGCGGGAACGGAGCTTCGGTGGCGCGGTCAACTATCGCTTCTCACCGGGCGGGCCGGAGGGACTCGAGATCCGGGTCGGCGCACTCGCCCGCGCCACGACCCGCGAGACCGACAACACGGCCTACAGCATCGCGGCGATGCTGGACCGCGAGGCACGGGAACTCCCACCAGAAGCGATCTTCGACGGCCGCTTCGCGACCGATACCTCGAGTTATTTTCGGATCACGCCGCTCCGCGCCGGGGGCTCGTACGAGGCCGACGAACGGCTCTACGCGGGGTACGCGATGTTGCAGCTCCCCATCGGTCGCCGGGTCCGGGTGGTCGGTGGCGCCAGGGTGGAGAGGTCGGAGCTCGTCGTCTACGCGGAACCGACGATCGGCAGCGCTGTGCGCACCGCACCGCGCTATACCGACCCGCTCCCGGCGCTGGCGCTGAATATCACACCGGCAGAAGCCCACACGATCCGCCTCTCGGCCGCACGCACCCTCGCCCGTCCCGAGTACCGTGAGCTCGCCGGAATCCAGTACCGCGAGGTGATCGGCGGCGAGAACGTGATCGGCAACCCCGACCTGCGCCGGACCCTGATCGACAACTACGACGCGCGCTGGGAGTGGTACCCCCGCCCCGGAGAGGTCCTCAGTCTGGCGTTGTTCGTGAAGGAGTTCCACGATCCGATCGAGCGGATCTACCTGGCCACCTCCGGGACGCGCGTGGTGACCTACATCAACGCCGACCGTGCCCGGAGCTACGGGGTCGAGCTCGATCTGCGGCACGGGCTGGGCTCGCTCGCCGAGAGGCTAGCGCCGTTCACCCTCTTCGCCAACGCGACCCTTATGCGGAGCGAGATCGTACCGGGGGGGAGCGAGCTGTCGGGAGTGGGCGATGCCAGGGCAATGGTCGGCCAGGCACCTTACGTGATCAACGCCGGGATCTCTTACGACTCCGAGGAGAGCGGAGTGAGCGCGTCGCTCCTCTACAACGTCGTCGCCCGACGGATCGTGAGCGCCAGCGAGCCGCCCCTCCCGGACATCTACGAGGAGCCCCGCCACCTGCTTGACCTCTCGCTCAGGTTCCCACTCTCCGCGAGCTTCTCGGCGAAGTTCGATGCCAAGAACCTCCTGGACTCGCCCCACAGGGTCACCCAGGGGAGCGTGGTGCGGGAGTATCACCGGACCGGGCCCTCGTTCACCGTGGGGGGGCAGTGGCGGCCCTGAATGCGCTCTTCACCGAGTATATCGGTATCGCACCACTACGCCCACACCCGTAACGGGTGTGGGGGCGGGTGGCGGAGCGGGCGCGGTCCAGTTCGGGCCGCGCCCGCTCGCTCCATGAGCCGACCCCGCCCATGCTCACCACAACATGAAATAGCTCCCGCCGACTCTGGAATGACCACCCCCGGATGCCGTGACAACCTTGCGACAAGACCAAGACGGCCCGGCTACAACGGGGTGCTTTCTTGAAGGTGCACAGTCGATCGATACGGTCGATTCAACCTCAGGAATCGGAGAATGACGATGCAGCGTTCCACCCTGAAGCTCTCTCTGGCGCTCGCCGGCCTGGCGACCCTGGCTGGGTGCGGCGACAACGATCCCGTCGCCCCCGACAACGGCGCCCCTGAGCCCGGCAGCGCGGTGATCAATCAGGACATCACCTCGGATCGGACCCTCTACGCCGATACCGTCTACAAACTCAGCGGCTTCATCAAGGTAGCCAACGGCGCGACCCTCACGATCCAACCCGGCACGAAGATCGTCGGCGACTACGATGTCCCCGGCTCCTCGCTCTTCATCCTGCGCGGCGCGAAGATCCACGCGGTCGGCACCGCCGAGAAGCCGATCGTCTTCACCTCGGAGCGCCCGGTAGGCCAGCGCCGACCCGGGGATTGGGGTGGGGTGATCATCGTCGGCAATGCTCGCCTCAACCGCGGCTCGCCGGTGATCCTCGAGGGGACCGGGACCGGCGCGGACAACCCGGCGGTCGATTACAGCGGCGGTACCAACGATGACGACGACAGCGGCGAGCTGAAGTACGTCCGGATCGAGTTCGCCGGCTACGCCACCGCCCCCGATGCTGAGCTCAATAGCCTCACCCTCGCCGCGGTGGGGAGCGGGACCCGGCTCTCCTATATCCAGACCCTGGCCGGGCTCGATGACAGCTTCGAGTGGTTCGGCGGGACCGTGGACGGGAAGTACCTGGTCTCGTACGAATCCGGCGATGACCACTTCGACGCCTCCGAAGGGTACCGCGGCCGTAATCAGTACCTGATCGCCTTCCAGTCCACGATCCTCGAGCCGCGGCCGGCCGGCGGGAACGTCTCCAGCGACCCGCAGGGGTTCGAGGTCGACGGGTGCCACGGCGCCAACTGCCTCGATGGCCAGAACTCGCAGCCCTACACCACCCCGGTCTTCGCCAACTTCACCATCGTCGGGACCGGGCCGGGGGTGGTCGATGCCTCCTCTGGCGGGGTCGGGATGATGCTGCGGCGGGGTGCGGGCGGGTACTACGTCAACGGCGTCGTCGCCCGCTGGCCGTTGGCCGCGATCAGCCTCCGCGATGCCACGACCAAGGACCGGCTCGATGCGGGGGACCTCCTGCTCAGGAACATACTCCTGGCTGACAACGGCGCCATATTCCAGCCGCAGACCCCGGGGTCGAGTACCCTGCAGTACACGGTCGAGCTGGCGGCGAACGAATTGGATGTAGTAGACGACGTCGCCGCGGCCGACCTCTTCGCCTCGCTCCCCGCCAACCCCGTGACCGCCGCGCTCGATTGGACCCCCGCGTCCGGTTCACCCCTCGCCTCCGGTGGGCTGACCTCCTTCCCGGCAGAACTAGCGGCACGGGCGGGGAACTTCATCACCCCCACTTCGTACCGTGGCGCCGCGGACCCGAATGGGCCGAAGTGGTGGGAAGGCTGGACCAGCTACGAGCGGAACTGAGCCGGTGGCTTACCTGACCAAGGAGGTGAGACCATGATCAGGACCACGGCTCTACTCTGTCTCCTCTCGGCCACGATCCTCCCGGGGTGCACCACCCCGGGGGATCCTGCGGCGGTTACTGTCGGCACCCCAGTCGACAGCATCCGCCCCGTCGAGGTGGAGCTGCAGCGATTCCGCGCCGGGATCTCATATCCGAACGATCCCTTCGCCACAGGGGCGACCACCCGCGAGGATTTGGTACGGCGCTTCGTTGCTGCGCTCGAGACTCAGGACACGGCAGCACTCGATGCACTGGTGCTCGACCGCGCCGAGTTCGCCTATCTCTACTATCCTTCCAGCAAGTACACCCGCGAACCATACCGGCTAGACCCCGCCCTCCTCTGGTTCCTGATCGGCGAGAACGGCCACAAGGGACGCACTCGCGCGCTGCGGCGGTTCGGCGGCCGACCCTTCGGCTACACCGGCCACCACTGCGACCCCGAACCGCAACAGGAAGGCGAGAACCTCCTCTGGACCGGGTGCGTACTTTTCGCCAGCGCCACTGCACCAGCCGTAGAGCCAGGTTCGACAAGGACGGATCCCCCAGCCACCGGGGAGGTGGAGGAGCCGGGGATCAGACTCTTCGGCACGATCATCGAACGCGCCGGACGCTTCAAGTTCATCTCCTACGCCAATCCGTTGTGATACCAAATAGGACAGGTCCGGCATCGTTACGGCGTATCGTACTCCCCTTCCGTTTCAGGGGAGCACGATACGCCTACACTTCAGGTCTGAAACAGACGGATTCGGTATGAGATGATTTTCGGTATCCGGTGTCCGGTTCCCCCATGGACGAGACGGAAACTGACAAATGAACACTGAAAACTGACTACTGAACGCCCAGTGACCAAATCGTTACATCGATTTGACCTGACATTGACCACAGCATGATACAATGCACTCGGTACGCCGGCTCGCTCCGGCCGTCGCCGGGGCCGGGCGGACGGTACGGAAGCATATTTCGGGATACGGGGTATGATACAGCGCCTCATGCTGGTGGAACGAGTTAGGCCATGACGAAAGGAAACCGGGCGGAGCCCGCACAGATACTGGTAGTCGAGGACGAACGCGATATCGCGGCCCTGGTCGGCTACCATCTCACCAAGGAAGGCTACCGGGTACGTACTGCCGCGAGCGGCTCCGAGGCACTCGAGGAGCTCACCCGCAGCCGCCCCGACCTCATCGTCCTCGACCTGATGCTGCCGGGCCTATCCGGCTTCGACCTGCTCAACGAAATGCGCGGCCGGCCCGAGCTCTCCGACACGCCGGTCATAGTCCTCACGGCGCGGCGCGACGAGATCGACCGGATCAAGGGGCTCGAGCTCGGCGCCGACGATTACGTGACCAAACCCTTCAGCCCGCAGGAGCTGGTACTCCGCGTCGCCGCCGTGCTGCGCCGGGTCCGCGCGCCGGCGGTGGTCGGGTCGAGCCGGGTACTGCGCGGCGGGCCGATCGTGGTCGATCTCAACGCGATGCGTGTCGAGGTCGACGGCGCCGAGATCCAGCTGACGCCCACCGAATACCGCTTGCTGACCACCCTCCTCGAGCGGCGCGGCCGGGTCCAGTCACGCCGACAGCTCTTGCAGGCCGCCTGGGATGTCCACGTCCAGATCGAGACCAGGACGGTGGACATGCACGTACAGCGGCTCCGCTCCAAGCTCGGAGCCGCCGGCGACCTGATCGAAACGGTCCGCGGCTTCGGCTACCGCTTCGTCGGCGAACAATGAACGACGGTCGGACCCCGCAGCGCCGTACGCTCCTCGACGCGGTCGCCGCGCCCCTCGCCCGGTTGTTCGGCGGACGCCGACGTCGTCTAGCTCAGCTCATGCGTGAGCGGGACGAGTTGGTCCTCCTGATCGAGAGCGTAGGCGAGGCGATCATACAGACGGGGCCGGACGGGAGGTTGGTGCGGGCGAACCGGGCGGCGCGCAAGATGCTCGGGCTCCCGGCCAACGCCCGGGGGACGCCGATCGCATCCCTCGTGCGACACCCGGCCCTGCTGGCGCGCCTGGAAGCGGCGCTCCGCGGCGAGACCGGCGGCCCCGAGGAGATCACCCTCGACGACCGGCGCATCCGGATCACGACCCGCGCCCTCGGCGGCGATACGATCGCCGAAGGGCACGGCACCGTCTCGATCCTCGCCGATGTCACCGAGTTCCGGCGCCTGGAAGAGGTGCGCCGCGACTTCGTCGCCAACGCGAGCCACGAGCTCAAGACCCCGCTGACCTCGATCCGCGGCTACACCGAGACCCTCCTGGCCGACGACCCGCCCGCCGAGATCAGGCAGCAGTTCCTCCAGACGATTCACCAGAACGCGGAACGGCTGCAGCAGATCATCGAGGATCTCCTCGACCTCTCGCGGCTCGAGTCCGGCAAGTGGAGCCCGGACCTCGTCGACCTCGACCCCGTCATGATCGCGACCGAGGCCTGGCAGGCGATCGTCCAGAACCGCGGCGAGCCGGCGATCGAGTTCAAGATCGACGCCCCGACCCCTACCACCGTCCTCGCCGACCCGGTCGGGCTGCGGCAGATCTTCTCCAACCTCTTCGACAACTCGATCCGCTATACCCCCGAGGGCGGATCGATCACCGTCAGCGTGGCCGGTCCCGATCCGGCCGGGCCGCGACGCGCCAATCTGGCCCAGCCGCGGAGGATCCCGGGCGAACCCGCTCCCGCCAGGAACCCCGGCCAGAACCCAAAGGGCTGGGTCACGATCGCCGTGACCGATACGGGCGTCGGCATCTCGCAGGAAGCGGTCAGCAGGATCTTCGAACGCTTCTACCGCATCGACCCCGCCCGCGCCCGCGCCGAGGGCGGCACCGGCCTCGGGCTCGCCATCGTCAAACACCTCGTCGAGAGCATGGGCGGCGATGTGAGCGCCTCCAGCAAACCCGGCCAGGGGACGACGATCCGCTTCCGCCTCCCCGCCATCTGAGAGTTCGGATCGCCCCCCCAAATCCCCAGATCCCGAATCCCAGGCCCCCGTCCCCTAACCCCGGACCCCTCAACCATTTCCCCTGTTACCAAACCGTGACGTCCCCGTGATCCGCACGCCGTGCGACGGCAAGAATATTCATACCGTCGCATGGCCGGATCGTGGCCGTGCTGACGTATCAATGCCCGCAGCGCCGCAGGATCGTGTGGATCGAACCGGAGTTCCGGGGCTCTGGTAAGGGAATGGTAGACAACGAGAGCGACCATGTTCAGATATATCTCCGTCCTCGCCCTACTCTGTGGGCTCATCGTACCTCAATGGCTCGGCGCCCAGACCATCGAACTCGATGGCGGCGCCAAGCTTCGCCTGACGGGTCGGCTGCAGGTGCAGTACAATACGTCCAGCCTCTCCCGCTCGGGCGAGGCGACCGTGGGCACGATCCCCTTCTCGACCTTCGAGACCAGGCGTGCCCGGCTCGGCGTCCAGGCCGATCTCTCCGACTGGATCACGAGCCAGATCGAGGCCGAGTTCGCCTCGCGTGATGTCACTCTCAAGAACGCCTACGTCGACCTCGCCTTCGATCCCCGGTTCGGGGTCCGGGTCGGCCAGTTCAAGAAACCCTTCAGCCTGATCGAGCTGACCAGCTCGACCGCGATCATCCCGATCGAGCGCGGGCTCCGGATCCGCGGTCTCTCCCGGTCCCTACTCGTCCCAGCCGTTCCCGGCGCGCCGATCCCGTTCCCGCAGCTCGGCGGCGAGCCGCTCCTCCCCGAGGAGCAGGCGCTGGTCGCGTCGCTGGGGTACACCGGCTACGACCTCGGCGCCGAGATCCACGGCGAGTTTCGTCGGTTCAGCTATAGGGCGGGCGCGTTCAATGGGAACGGCGGCGCCGCCGCGCAGCCTGGCGGCCACGCCTTCGCGGGGCGCCTGACCTACCGCCCCCTCCCCGACCGGCCCCTCACCCTCGGCGCGGCGGCGAGCTATCTCGGGCGCGGCGCCCGTGAGGAGGGCGTCTCGCCCGGACGGGCGGGGACCGCCTTCGAGGTCGACGCCGAGTGGGGCGCCTTCCGCCGCCCCGGCCTCCACCTGATCGCCGAGGCCGCCCTCGGCGACAACCTGGTCGAGGAGCGGACCTTCTCGGGGGCGCAGGTGATCGCCGCCGGCTTCCGCCCCCTAGGCCACCCCAAACTCGAGGGGATCGAGCCCCTACTCCGGGTCAGCTACGGCAACGTCGGCCACGGCCGCGCGGACGACGAGGGGTGGCTCCTGACCCCGGGGCTCAACCTCTACTTCGGCGGCCGCAACCGGATCATGTTCAACTGGGAGTTCTTCATCCCTGGGAGTGACCGCTACGACGCGGCCAACGCCCTCCGCGCGCAGGCCCAGGTCCACTTCTGAACCCATGCTACTTGTCACGCCGCCGAGGACACGCCCGGCTCCGCGCGCCGGAGCCCCCCGCGTGGTAGCCTCCCCACGGGGCGCCGAGGACACGACCGGCCACCGTTACACCACCGTTACGGTGACGTGACCGGCACCGAACCAGGGGATGCGATCGTTCAGACGAGTAGAGCTGACAAACGAGAAATCGAGACGAGAGTCGAGAATGATGAATAGAACCAGGACGACGTCACCGCGCCACCTCACCGTCGTGCCCCTACTCGCCCTCGCGCTGTTGGGGTGCGGCGCCGGCGAGCGCGCCGGGCACACTCTCCGGGGCACGATCGAGATCGACGGCTCGAGCACCGTCTTCCCGGTCAGTGAGGCGGTCGCGGAGGAGTTCATTGCGGCCGGCAACCGCGGCGTCCGCGTGACCGTTGGCGTTTCGGGGACCGGTGGCGGCTTCAAACGCTTCTGCGCGGGGGAGACGGCGATCGGCAACGCCTCCCGCCCGATCAAGGAGAGCGAGCGCGAGCTCTGCGCACGGAACGGGATCGAGTTCGTCGAGTTCCCCGTCGCCTACGATGGGATCGCCGTCGTCGCGCACGCCGACAACACCTTCGTCGACTGCCTGACGACCGCCGAGCTGCGGCGAGTCTGGGAGCCGGGGAGCGAGGTCCGGCTCTGGTCGGAGCTCCGACCAGAGTGGCCGGCCCGGCCGATCCAGCTCTACGGCCCCGGCCCGAACAACGGGACCTTCGACTACTTCACCGGCGCGATCGTCGGGAAGGAGGGCTCCGCCCGCACCGACTACACCGCGAGCGCGGACGCCAACATCCTCGTCCAGGGCGTCTCCGGCGACGCCGGCTCGCTCGGCTACTTCGGCTACGCCTACTTCGAGCAGAACCGCGAGCGGCTGAAGCTCCTCGGCGTCGACGCCGGCCAGGGCTGCGTCCGGCCATCGCGCGAGACGATCGAGGCGGGCACCTACACCCCCCTCGCGCGCCCCCTCTTCATCTACGTGAACCGCACCGAGGCACGGCGCCCGGAGGTACTCGCCTTCCTCCGCTTCTACCTGGAACAGGCGGCATCGCTCGCGCCGCAGGTGGGGTACGTACCCCTCGATGCGGCGGCGTACCAACGGAGCCTAGCGCACCTCAGCGAACTGGCGGTCGCGGATGAAGCACGCTGACCAAACGGGGATCGTGCAGACGACGTCGTCTACCGCCGCTGCCCCGGGCACGGCGCCCACCCGCGCCGGCCGGGGCCGCGCCGTGGGGTGGCTCCACCGGAATCGCCGCCGGGCGGGTGGCGAACGGGTCGCGAGTGGGATCCTGATGCTCTGCGCCGCGGTCTCCATCCTCACCACGGTCGGGATCGTGACGATCCTCGTCACGGAGGCCGCCGGCTTCTTCGCGCGGGTCTCGCCCATCGACTTCCTGACCGGAACGCGGTGGACGCCGCTCGCCGAGCCCCGCAACTTCGGCGTCCTCCCCCTCCTCGCCGGGTCGGCCCTCATCGCGGCCGGCGCGGCGGTTATCGCGCTCCCGGTCGGGCTCGTCAGCGCGATCTACCTGAGCGAGTACGCGCCCGCGAAGGTGCGGGCAGTCGTCAAGCCGACCCTCGAGATACTGGCGGGGATCCCGACCGTCGTCTTCGGCTACTTCGCGCTCACCTCCATCACCCCGCTCCTGCGCGGGGTCTGGCCAGCGACCGAACTCTTCAACGCCGCCAGCGCGAGTATCGTGGTCGGGATCATGATCATCCCGCTCGTCTCGTCGCTCTCGGAGGATGCGCTGAGCGCCGTCCCGCGCTCGCTCCGGGAGGGGGCCTACGCCCTCGGCGCTACCCGCTTCGAGGTCGCGACCAAGACCGTCGTACCGGCCGCCCTCTCCGGGATCGTCGCCTCCTTCATCCTCGCCCTCTCCCGCGCGCTCGGCGAGACGATGGCGGTCGTCATCGCCGCGGGGGCCACGCCCCGGCTCACCCTGAACCCCCTCGAAGGGGTGCAGACGATGACCGCCTACATCGTCCAGGTCAGCCAGGGGGAGGTGCCGGTCGGGACGATCGAGTACAGGACACTATTCGCCGTGGGGCTCACTCTCTTCGTGATCACGTTGGCCATGAACATCGTCAGCGGCCTCGTACTGCGGCGGTTCAGGAAGGTGTACGGATGAACGGATCGACCAACGTAGCCACGATCGGGGTCGCCCGGGAACGCGACGCCGTCTTCGAGCCGCGGACCCGGATCCGTAAGGTGCGTGGGAGGGTCGCCGCCACGATCTCCTTCCTGGCGACACTCGTCGGGGTCGCGACCCTCGCCGCACTCCTCGCCGGGGTCTGGCGCGATGGGGCGGGAGCACTCAGCCTCTCGTTCCTGACCTCGTTCCCTTCACGCTTCGCGGACCAGGCGGGGCTCCTCCCCGCGCTCGTCGGCTCGCTCTGGATCATGGCGCTCACCATCGCGATCGCCTTCCCGCTCGGTGTCGGGGCCGCGATCTGGCTCGAAGAGTACGCGCCGAAGGGGTGGATGACCTCGGTGCTCCAGACGAATATCGCGAACCTGGCGGGGGTACCCTCCGTCGTCTACGGGATCCTCGGGCTCGCGCTCTTCGTCCACACCCTCGCCCTCGGCCGCTCGGTCCTCGCCGGCGCGCTCACCCTCGCGCTCCTGGTCCTGCCGATGATCATCATCGCCGCCCAGGAGGCGATCAGGGCGGTCCCCGACTCGATCCGTGAGGGCGCGCTCGCACTCGGGGCGACGCGGTGGCAGACCGTACGGCACCAGGTACTCCCCGTCGCCCTACCGGGTATCATGACCGGGACCATCCTCGCCCTCTCACGCGCCGTGGGCGAGACCGCGCCCCTGATCCTCGTCGGCGCGCTCGGCTTCGTACCATTCATCCCGAGCGGACCAGGCGATGGCTTCACCGTGCTCCCGGTCCAGATCTACAACTGGATCTCCCGGCCGCAGCCCGAGTTCCACGCCCTGGCCGCAGCCGGGATCATTGTGCTGCTGGCGGTGCTCCTCCTACTCAACGCGGCGGCCATCTGGATACGACATCACTACTCGAAGAGGCTATAGCTCATGGCAACCGAATCTGCGGTTCAGATCCCCACGGTCCCGCGGCCGCGCCTCCACGGCTCGCCCGCGCCGCAGCTAGTCGTCGAGCCTCGCACCGCGCCACGTACGATGCCGGTCGAGGTGCCGGCCGGCGACCTCACCGCGCCGATCCTCGAGACACGCGGCCTCTCGATCCACTACGGGGCGACGACCGCGGTCCGCGAGGTCTCGCTCGGGATCCCCGAACGCCAGGTCGTCGCCTTCATCGGACCCTCGGGGTGCGGGAAGAGCTCGCTGCTCCGCTCCTTCAACCGGATGAACGACCTGATCCCCGGCGCCCGCGTCACCGGCAAGGCACTCTTCCACGGTGAAGACCTCTACGGCCCCGGCGTCGACCCGGTCGAGGTACGACGCCGGATCGGGATGGTCTTCCAGCGGCCGAACCCCTTCCCGAAGTCGATCTACGAGAATATCGCCTTCGGGCTGCGGATCAACGGCTACCGCGGCGAGATCGCCGACCGCGTCGAGCACGCGCTCCGCCAGGCCGCGCTCTGGGACGAGGTCGCACACCGCCTCGATACGAGCGCCCTCGCCCTCTCCGGCGGACAGCAGCAGCGCCTCTGTATCGCGCGCGCCCTCGCGATCGAGCCCGAGGTCATCCTGATGGACGAGCCGGCCTCCGCCCTCGACCCGATCGCGACCCAGAGGATCGAGGAGCTGATTCTCCAGCTCAAGGAGAGGTACACCGTTATCATCGTCACGCACAACATGCAGCAGGCGGCGCGGATCTCCGACCGCACGGCCTTCCTCTACATGGGCGAACTCGTGGAGTACGACGTCACCTCGAAGGTCTTCTCCGCGCCGGCCGACCCCCGCACCGAGGCCTACATCGCCGGCCGCTTCGGCTGAGCCGCCGGCCGGCGCGCCCGCCTCCCCCACGATATCGCCCCGGATTGCTTGACAGCGGCCCCATATTTGGCCAAACTGCGGGTTGGACCAAAATCCGGAGTTGGAGCTGCCCAGCGAGGAAAGGGTGATGATGTCGTTGCCTGGCAGAGGTCGATGACGGGGGGTGACCGGCAGGAGCCCGGCGCGCCCAGCATCGCCGAGGACCCGATCGACAAGGCCCTCGAACAGCTCCTGGTGGAGGTAGGCAGGGAGTCGCAGCCGCAGCCACGGGAACTCTACGCGGAGCTCCGCGGGCGCGTGGCGATAGTGACTGGCGGCGCTACCGGGATCGGACGGGCCACCACCCTGGAACTCGCCCGCTACGGCGCGCATATAGCCTTCAACTACCTCGACGATGGCACCGGCCGGATCCGGGAGGCGGCGGAGAGGACGGCGCAGGAGCTCAAGCAGCTCGAAGTCGACGTCGTCTACCAGGAGTGCGACGTGCGCGACCCCGCGGCCGTCACCGCCTTCGTCGACCAGGTAGGGCAGATACTCGGCGGGGTCCATATCCTCGTCAACAACGCCGGCATCGCCCGTGACCGGGCGCTCTGGCGGATGAGCGACGAACAGTGGCGCGATGTGATCGAGACGAACCTGACCGGCGCATTCAATATGATCCGGTCGGTCGCGCCGATCATGCGCGTTCAACAGTTCGGCAAGATCGTCAACGTCAGCTCGATCCACGGGATCCGCAGCGAGTTCGGCCTCGCCAACTACGCGGCCTCCAAGGCGGGACTCCTCGGGTTGACGCGATCGGCGGCGATAGAGCTCGGGCCGGCCAATATCAATGTGAACGCGGTCGCGCCCGGGTATATTCGGACCACCACCCTGGCCGCCAGTGTACCCGCCGAGGTGCTCGACCGGGCCAGGGAACGGACCGTCCTCTCCCGGCTCGGCGACCCGCAAGACGTGGCGCACGTCGTCGTCTTCCTCTGCTCTGAGCTGGCCAGACACATTACCGGCGCCGTCATCCCGGTCGACGGCGGACACCTACTCTGATCGATCGAGGCAGATATGGACCGGTTCCGGAGAGATGTCGTCACGCCAGCAGGGGCACAACGGAGCCGGGACCACGCCCGGGGCGGCCCGCGATCCACGGAATGGAGGGCTCGGACGCCACGGCGGGCCGGCGCCCACGTCGTCTGCTCCGGCGGCGCCCCGCCGGCGCGCACGACGCTGGTGCGGGACGGCGTAGGGGACTACCATGGGCAGCGTGGTGTAGATTATGGGGTCGCGCGGTGTAGGCCGGCGCGGCCTCTTGTGTTCGGTTCGCCGATCTGGTCCGGCGAGTCGAGCTGTACGGGGGATAAGCTAGCAACCCTGCCTACGGCGAGTGACGGGGTGGGGTTGGGGATAGAAAACTGATATGGCAACCAAAGTCACCTTGATCCCGGGGGACGGGATCGGTCCGGAGATAACCGCGGCTACCGTCGAACTGCTCGAGGCGGCGGGCGCCGAGATCGAATGGGAAGAGCAGACTGCCGGGATGGCGGCGATCGAGGCCGCGCTCCCGCCGCTCCCCGAAGCGACCGTCGAGTCCATACGACGCAACCGCGTCGCGCTCAAAGGCCCACTCACCACCCCGGTCGGGGTGGGGTTCCGCTCGATCAACGTCGCGCTCCGCAAGGAGTTCGACCTCTATGCCAACGTCCGGCCCGCGCTCACCCTACTCCCCGGCGGGCGCTACGATGACATCGACCTCGTCCTGATCCGTGAGAACACGGAGGGGCTCTACAGCGGCGTCGAACACTATATCGGGATCGGCGACGACCCTCGCGCCGCCGCCGAGTCGGTCATGATCATCACCCGCTACGGCGCCGAACGGATCGTGCGCTACGCCTTCGAGTACGCGCTCCGCCACGGCCGCCGCAAGGTGACCCTGGCCCACAAGGCGAACATCCTCAAATTCACCCAGGGGCTCTTCCTCGAGGTGGGGCGCAAGGTCGCAGCCGAGTACGAGGGGCGCATCGAGTTCGAGGACCGGATCATCGACGCGACCGCCATGCAGCTCGTTCTCAACCCCTACCAGTTCGATGTCCTGGTCATGGAGAACATGTTCGGCGACATCATGAGCGACCAGATCGCCGGGCTGGTGGGCGGGCTGGGGTTGGCGCCGGGCGCCAACATCGGGCGCGACGCGGCGATCTTCGAGCCGGTCCACGGCTCCGCCCCCGACATCGCCGGCAAGGGTATTGCCAACCCGACCGCGCAGCTGCTCGCCGCCTGCATGCTCCTCGAGCATATCGGGCAGCCCGAGCCCGCCGCCCGGCTCCGCCGCGCGATCGCGGACACCATCGCCGCGCGCGACGACCTGACCCCGGACCTCGGCGGGAACGCCAACACCGCGGCTTACACGGCGGCGGTCAAGCGCAGGCTCTGATGGTGTGATCGGTACTCGCAGGTCGGTGTGACGGTACGGCGCGCGGGACTCTTCCGTCCCGCGCGCCACTGGATAGGAACCATTTCCCTGTATGGAGACCAATGGCCAAGTTCCAGGGTGTTGACTACTTCGATATCGATTCGCTCCTCAGCGAAGAGGAGCGGATGGTCCGTGACACCGTCCGCGAATGGGTGGACGACAACCTCCTCCCGATCATCGAAGAGGCGTACATTCAGCGCCGGTTCCCCAAAGAGCTCATCCCCGAGATGGCCGAGCTGGGGATCTTCGGCGCCACGCTCCCGGAGGAGTACGGCTGCGCGGGGCTCAACAACGTCGCCTACGGGCTGATCATGCAGGAGCTCGAACGAGGCGACTCCGGGATCCGCTCCTTCGCCTCCGTCCAGGGCGCGCTCTGCATGTACCCGATCTTCGCCTTCGGCAGCGAGGAGCAGAAGCGCAAGTACCTCCCCGCGATGGCCCGGGGCGAGGTCATCGGCTGCTTCGGGCTGACCGAGCCCGACTACGGCTCCAACCCCGGCGGGATGATCACGACCGCCCGCAAGGACGGCGACGGGTGGGTCCTCAACGGCGCCAAGATGTGGATCACCAACGGCTCGATGGCCGATATCGCCATCATCTGGGCGAAGACTGGGGACCTGGACGACCCGAAGTCGATCCGCGGCTTCATCGTCCCGACCGACACCCCGGGGTTCACCGCCACCGACCAGAAGGGCAAGCTCTCGCTCCTCGCCTCCGACACCAGCGAGCTCTCGCTCCAGGATGTGAGAGTCGGAGACGACGCCCTCCTCCCCGGCTCCTCCGGGCTCAAGAGCCCCCTCATGTGCCTCAGCCAGGCGCGCTACGGGATCGCCTGGGGCGCGGTCGGCGCGGCGATGGCCTGCTTCGACGAGGCGCTCCGCTACGCGAAGGAGCGCGTCATGTTCGATGGGCCGATCGCGGGGAAGCAGATCCAGCAGGTCCGCCTCGCCGAGATGCTCACCGGGATCACCCAGGGCCAGCTCCTCGCCCTCCAGCTCGGCCGCCTCAAGGACCGCGGCACCGTCCGCCCCCAGCAGATCTCCCTCGCCAAACGGGCCAACGTCGACATGGCCTGCGAGGTGGCCAGAGAAGCCCGCCGCCTCCTCGGCGCCAACGGGATCCTCGTCGAATACCAGGCCATGCGCCACATGGCCAACCTCGAGTCGGTCTACACCTACGAGGGGACGCATGATATCCATGGGCTCATTATCGGGCAGGATCTGACGGGTATAGCAGCTTATTGAGGGCAGGGGCCAGGGGTCAGGGAATTGCTTGGCATTCGGGGGTTGGGATTCGGGATTCGGGGGGTGGGGGCTCGGCACCCGACGATTCCCGGGGACGCCCACCCCTGACCCCCGACCCCTGACCCCCGGGGCGGGGCAGGGCGGGGCGGCGAGGCATACTGCTTGCACCCCCACGGGGCGGCCGAATTCCGGCCGCCCCTTTTCGCTGGCAATCACCTCGGCCAGGAGCGCGTCATGAAAGCACGTGACATCATGACCACCAACCCCCAGGTCGTCACCCCCGACGAGCCCATCACCCGCGCCGCGGAGATCATGCGTGACAACGACGTGGGGTTCGTACCCGTCGTCGACGACCGGACCGGCATGCGGCTCCAGGGCGTCATCACCGACCGTGACATCGCCGTCAGACACGTCGCGCACAACTGCCCCTCGACCTGCACCGTCGCCGACCACATGACGCGAGATACCATCGACGCCGTCTCCCCCGACGCCGACCTCGACGAGGTCATCGAGGTCATGGAGCGCGACCAGATCCGCCGCGTCCCGGTCCTCGACGAGGGCTACCGGCTCGTCGGGATCATCGCGCAGGCGGATATCGCCACCCGCGGCGCCAGCGAGAAAGAGGTCGGCGAGCTCGTCGAGCGGATCTCGGAGCCCAAGTACCGCAACGGTTGAGATCCTGGGCGCCGTTGGGCGCACGCGGTTACGGCGGCGTAGCGCGGGACCGTGGAGTGGTGCGACTGGAGGCTGACCTCCGGGTAGCCCTTGACAAGCGCCGCGTCGGCTGTTCTACATTGTAGCGCGAGTTTCATCCGGCGGACGGATTTGTTTAGCTGCTTGCCACCGCCGGGCGGGGTGTCTCCGACACCGACCGCCGAACCAAAGGTCTAAAGTGCTGGGTAAGAATACATCTTTCGCCGCCGAGCGAACTGTCGTATTGGGGACCCCGCACCATCTTCGAGGCTGCGGGGTCTTTGCCATCCCGAGTATTCGTCCGGTCGGGCGCGTACGACCAGAGGCGAGGCCAGCGCGGCTGCTCGATAGATTCCACCCAGCAGGGAGGAAGCCTTGTCTGACAGCCGGTATCTCGATCTACTGGCCGAACGCGTAGTCGTCTTCGACGGTGCCATGGGCACCAACCTCCAGACGCTCGGCCTCACCGCCGACGACTTCGGCGGTCCCGGACTCGAGGGGTGTAACGACCACCTCGTCATCTCGCGCCCTGACGCGGTCGAGGCGGTCCACGCCTCCTTCCTCGAGGTCGGGTGCGACGTCATCGAGACGAATACCTTCCGGTCCAACCCACTCACCCTGCGTGAGTACGGTCTGCAAGACCGCGCCCGGGAGCTGAACTTCGCCGCGGCGAGCCTCGCCCGCCGCGTCGCCGACGCCTTCAGCACCCCGGACCGCCCGCGCCTCGTCGCCGGGAGCATCGGGCCGAGCGGGTTCCTGCCAAGCACCTCGGACCCCACCCTCGGCGCCATCACCTTCGACGAACTCGCCGACGCCTTCCGCATCCAGGCCCAGGGGCTCGTCGAAGGGGGCGTCGACCTACTCCTGATCGAGACGAGCCAGGACATCCTCGAGGTCAGGGCCCAGATCTTCGGCGTCCGGCGCTACCTCCGCGAATCGGGGCGTAGGGTCCCGCTCCAGGTGCAGGTGACCCTCGACACCGCCGGGAGGATGCTCCTCGGGACCGACATCGGCGCCGCCCTCGTCGTCCTCGAATCGCTGCGCGTCGACGCCGTCGGGCTCAACTGCTCGACCGGCCCCGAGCACATGCGCCAGCCGATCCGCTACCTCTGCGAGCACACCTCGCTCCCGGTGAGCGTCATCCCGAACGCCGGGATCCCCCACAACGAAGGGGGACGCGCCATCTACCCCCTAACCCCGGAGGATCTCGCCACCGCGCACGAAGAGTTCGTGACCCGGTTCGGGGTGAACATCGTCGGGGGGTGTTGCGGCACCACCCCCGAACATATGCGGCAGGTCGCCGACCGCGTCTGGGGCCGCGCACCACGTCGCCGCACCGTCCAGCCCCAACCCCGCGTCGCCAGCGCGATCAGCGCGACCTCCCTCGTCCAGCAACCCGCGCCGACCCTGATCGGCGAACGGGTCAACGCCCAGGGCTCCCGCAAGGTCAAGGAACTCCTCCTCGCCGGCGACTACGACGGTATCATCCAGGTCGCCCGCGACCAGGTCGACGGCGGCGCCCACCTCCTCGACGTCTGCCTCGCCCTCACCGAACGCCAGGACGAGGCCGAGCAGATGCGGCACCTCGTCAAACTCCTCGCCCAGGCGGTCGACGCCCCGCTCGTCATCGATACCACCGAGGTCGCCGTCGTCAGGGCGGCGCTCGAACAGAACCCCGGGCGCGCGGTCATCAACTCGGTCAACCTAGAGAACGGCCGCGCCAAGCTCGACGCCGTCCTCCCCCTCGCCGCGGAGCACGGCGCCGCCGTCGTCGCCCTCACCATCGACGAGGAGGGGATGGCCCGCACCGCCCGGCGCAAACTCGAGGTGGCACGCCGGATCCACCGGATCGCGACCGAGGAGTACGGGCTCGCGCCCGACTCCCTCATCTTCGACACGCTGACCTTCACCCTCGCGACCGGTCAGGAGGAGTACCGCCGCTCCGCCCTCGAGACCATCGAGGGGATACGACTCATCAAGGCCGAGCTCCCCGGCGTCCTCACCGTGCTCGGCGTCTCCAACGTCTCCTTCGGGCTGGCCAAGCACGCCCGCGCGGTACTGAACTCCGTCTTCATGCACCACGCCGTCCAGGCGGGGCTCGACCTGGCGATCGTCCACCCCGCGCACATCACCCCCTACGCGGAGATCCCCGCCGAGCAGCGCGAGCTCGCCGACGACCTGATCCTCGATCGGCGCCCCGACGCGCTCGAGCGCTTCATCGCCTTCTTCGATACGCACCAGGCGGAAGAGACGACGGCCGCCGACCCGACCGCCGCGTTGGAGCCCAACGAAGCTATCCACTGGCAGATCCTGCATCGATGTCGCGAGGGGATCGAGGAGCTGGTCGACGCCGCGATCGCCAAGCGCGCCGGTCGCGCCACGCCCTTGGTCCCCCCCACCCCCCCCGACCCGGAGCTCCACGCCGCCGGGGTCTGGGTCCTCAATAATGTCCTCCTCTCCGCCATGAAGGAGGTCGGCGACAAGTTCGGCGCCGGGGAGCTAATCCTACCCTTCGTCCTCCAGTCCGCGGAGGTGATGAAACGCGCCGTCGCCCGCCTCGAAGAGTACCTCGAGAAGGTCGAAGGCGCCTCCAAGGGCAAGGCCGTCCTCGCCACCGTCTTCGGCGATGTCCACGACATCGGGAAGAATTTGGTCCACACGATCCTGGTCAACAACGGCTACACCGTCTACGACCTCGGGAAGCAGGTACCGGTCAACACGATCATCGAGAAGGCGGTCGAGGTCGATGCCGACGTGATCGGGCTCTCCGCGCTCCTCGTCTCGACCTCGAAGCAGATGCCGCTCTGCGTGCAGGAGCTGCACGCGCGCGGGCTGCGGATCCCGGTCCTCTGCGGCGGCGCGGCGATCAACCCCTCCTTCGTCCGCTCGGCCGCTTTCGTCGACGGTGCCGAAGGCGGCGACCTCTACCCGGCCGGCGTCTTCTACTGCAAGGACGCCTTCGAGGGGCTTGCCACCCTCGACGCGCTGGTCGACGCGGCCCGGCGCGAGGAGTTCATCGCTGCTCGACACCAGGAGATCCGTGCAGAGACCGCGCGTCGTGCGGCGCTCGTCGAGCGCGCCCGCAACGAAAGGCCGGCCCGGAGCTGTACCAGCCCCGACCGCGACGTCGAGATCCCCACCGCCCCCTTCTACGGCGTCAAGGTCATCGAGCGTATCCCTCTCGCCGAGCTCTTCCCCCTCATAGACCTCAACACCCTCTACCGCCTGCACTGGGGCGCCAAGAACGCCAAAGGAGAGCAGTGGGAGCGGTTGGTGCGCGAAGAGTTCGAGCCACGCCTGCGTCGCTACCAGCACGAAGCGCTGACCGGCGGGTGGCTCAGGCCGCGCGCGGCCTACGGCTTCTTCCCCGCGGCCGCCGACGGCGACGAGCTCGTCGTCTTCGACCCCGCCGACCCGGAACGGGAGGCCGCGCGCTTCCGCTTCCCCCGCCAACAGGAGCGCGACCGGCTCTGCCTTGCGGACTACTTCGCGCCGCTCGCTTCGGGGCGACGCGACGTCGCCGCCTTCCAGATCGTCACCGCCGGCGACGACCTCCTCGAACGCGCTACCTCGCTCATGCAGGGCGGCGACTACACCGAGGGCTACTACCTGCACGGCTTCGGCGTCCGCCTCGTCGAGGCGAGCGCGGAGTACGTGCACCGTATCATCCGCCGCGAGCTGGGGATCGACCCGGAGCGCGGGCTCCGCTACTCCTGGGGGTACGGCGCCTGCCCCGACCACCGCCAGCACGAGATCGTCTTCCGCCTCCTCCCCGCCCGCGAACGGCTGGGGCTCGACCTCACCGAGGCCGGCGCCCTCGTCCCCGAGCTCGCCACCGCGGCGCTCGTCGTGCACCACCCCGAGGCCAAGTACTTCTCGGTTTGACGGAGGAGGGTAGACCGATGAGACCTACACTGCGCGAGATCCTCGCCGACGGGCGCCCCCACCTCTTCGACGGCGCCATGGGGACCATGCTCTATCAGAAGGGGGTGTTCATCAACCAGTGCTACGATGAACTCAACCTGAAAGAGCCGGGGCTCGTCCTGGAGATACACCGGGAGTACATACAGGCGGGCGCGGAGTTCATCGAGACCAACTCCTTCGGCGCCAACCGCATCAAGCTCCAGCACTACGGGCTCGAGGACCGTGTCGTCGAGATCAACGCCCGGGCCGCGGCGCTGGCACGGGAGGCGGCAGGCGAGCGAGCGCTCGTCGGTGGCGCGATCGGTCCGCTCGGGATCAGGATCGAACCCTTCGGCCCGACCTCCCGCGAGGAGGCGCGCCAACTCTTCCGCGAACAGGCCGAAGGGCTCCTCGAAGGAGGCGTCGACTTCTTCGTCCTCGAGACCTTCGGCAACCTCGACGAGATCCACCAGGCACTCATCGCGGTGCGCGAGCTCTCCGACATCGACGTCGTCTGCCAGGTCGCGATCGAGGAGAGCGGGCTGACCAGCTACGGGAGCACCCCGCAGCTCTGCGTCGAACGGCTGACCGAATGGGGCGCCGACGTCGTCGGCTTCAACTGCTCCGTGGGGCCGCACGGGATCCTGAACGCGGTCGAGGCCGTAGCACCCCTCACCCGGACCCCGCTCTCCGCCCAGCCCAACGCCGGACTCCCCCGCGACGTCCACGGGCGTAAGATCTACATGGCCTCCCCCGAGTACATGGCCAAATACGCCCAGCGCCTCATCCGCGCCGGCGCCCGCCTCGTCGGCGGGTGCTGCGGGACGACCCCCGAGCATATCGCCCGGATGGCCGACGTCATGCGCGCACTCTCCCCGGGGAGGGTCCGCGGCCAGACGGTTCAGATCGCGATCGCCGAGAAGGGCGCCGCAGACGACGTCGTCCAAAAGCCGCTCGCGGCGCGCTCCGACTGGGGGCGGAAGCTCGCCGCCGGCGAGTTCCTGACCTCCGTCGAGATCACCCCCCCGCGCGGCGTCGATCCCAGCGGGATCGTCGAAGGCGCCCGGGAGCTCTACGCCGCCGGCGTCGACGCCGTCAACATCCCCGACGGACCCCGCGCACAGCTGCGGATGAGCGCCGTCGCGACCGGGGTCATCCTCCAACAACGGGTCGGGATCGAACCGGTCGTCCACTACACCTGCAGGGACCGCAACCTCCTCGGGATGCTCTCCGACCTGATCGGCGCCCACGCACTCGGCGTCCGTAACCTCCTCCTCATCACCGGGGACCCGCCCAAGATGGGACCCTACCCCGACGCCACCGCGGTCTTCGACATCGACTCGATCGGGCTCGTCAACCTGGTCAACCGCCTCAACCGCGGCCTCGACCCCGGCGGCAACACGATCGGGGAGCCGACCAGCTTCACCATCGGCGTCGGCCTTAACCCCGCGCCGATCCACCGCGACCTCGAGCTCCACCGCTTCTACTGGAAGGTGGAGGCCGGGGCGGAGTATGCCATCACGCAGCCGATCTTCGACCCCGCCCAGCTCCTCGATACGATAGAAGAACTCCGCCGCCGCGAGATCTGGATCCCGATCGTCGCCGGGGTCTGGCCCCTCGTCTCCGCCCGCAACGCCGAGTTCCTCGCCAACGAGGTCCCCGGTATCACCATCCCCGACGAGGTGCTGCGGCGGATGCAGTGCGCCAGCGCCCACGGGCGCGAGGCCGCTCTCGCGGAGGGGATCGAGATCGCCCGCGAGACCATCGAGACGATCAGACCACACGTGCAGGGGGTACAGATCAACGCCCCCTTCGGCCGGATCCCCCTCGCCCTCGAGCTCCTGCGCGATCTGCTGGGGAACGAGACGACAGACGACGCACCACCTCGCGCCGCGGTCGGTATGAATTGACCTCGCCTCCCTCACCACCCCCGAAAAAGGCGCGGGATGACACTTGACGCGAGGGGGGCGAGCAACTAAATTTTACTTTCTCACAGGCGAGATGAACGGCGCCGCGGCGCTCCGACGTCTCTCTGTGGCGCGCCCGTAGCTCAATTGGATAGAGCATCTGACTACGGATCAGAAGGTTTGAGGTTCGACTCCTCACGGGCGCATGCTCTTTGACAGGATGGGAAGTGAGTGCGGATCGCGGCCGGCGCCCTCGAGGACGATCGGTCGAGGAAAGTCCGGGCTCCGCAGGGCAGGGTGCCGGGTAACGCCCGGGCGTCGCAAGACGACGGAAAGTGCCACAGAGAACAGACCGCCGATGGCCCCTCCGTGGGATCAGGCAAGGGTGAAACGGTGGAGTAAGAGCCCACCGCGTCTCTGGTAACAGAGACGGCACGGTAAACCCCACCCGGTGCAAGGCCAAGCAGGGATGAGGCGTGGCCCGCGCCGCCGCGTGCTTCGTGCCGCGACAATCCCGGGTAGGCCGCTAGAGGCGGCGGGCGACCGCCGTCCCAGAGAAATGATCCGCCGCCGGCCACACTCCTCCAGTGCGGTCCGGTCGACAGGACCCGGCTTATTCCACTTCCCATTCGGCACACCCGATTCTCATTCAGTGCGCCCGTAGCTCAGCTGGATAGAGCGCATGCCTCCGGAGCATGAGGTCAGAGGTTCGAATCCTCTCGGGCGCATGATTTCCTTTCCGAGTAACTGACTTCCCCGGAAACATCCTTCCCCCATCTCCCTGCTGGCGTACTCGTCCCGTGTCTAATACATTAGCCGCGACCGTGCGGCCGGTACGTGCATTCGCCCGCCTTCTCGGATCTGCTGTCTCCACTGTCTCTGTGATCCTGGAGTTTCCATGGCCAAGACGAAGTGGGAAGTAGGATACCAAACCATCGCCGAGGAGCCGGTGGGGAGGAGAGCAGCCGAAACGATTCCGTCGGCCTCGACCTCCCCGTTGCGTATCGCTCTCACCTACGCCATCGTCGCCGCGCTCTGGATACTCCTCACGGATTGGCTCATCGACCGGCTCGCACCCGACGGCAGCGTCGGAGTCTGGCTCCAAACTGCCAAGGGGTGGAGCTTCGTCCTGGCGACTGCGTGCTGGTTCTACATCCTCCTGCGGCGCGAGCAGACGCTGAGCTCCCGGCTGGAGGTGACCGAGCGCGATACCGCCGAGCTGCTGAGCGCATTCATCGGCTCCGCGCCGGTGGCTATCGTCGGGTTGGACTGCGGCGACCGGGTCATCCTCTGGAACACCGCGGCCGAGCGCCTCTTCGGGTGGTCGTTCGACGAGGTCGTCGGGCGCACGATCCCGTACATCCCCGAAGATCGGATCGAAGAGCACGAGCGCCTGCGCGACCTGGCTCTGCGCGGCGAACGGCTCGAGGGGATCGAGGTCGCCAGGATCCGCAAGGATGGATCGGCGGTCGAGGTGGCTCTCTGGACCGCGCCGTTGCGCAACAAAGACGGCGAGGTCACCGGGATCGTCGCCGCGCTGAGCGACATGTCGGGGCTGCGCGCGGCGGAGGCGGAGATACGCCGCCAGTTCGAGCGTCTCGCCTCGCTCCGGGCGATCGACCAGGCGATCACGGGGAGCATGGACCTCGACGTCACGCTGAACGTGGTCCTCGACCAGGCCGTTGACCGGCTCGGGGTCGATGCGGCCGCCGTACTCCTCCTCGATCCGCATTCCCAGGTCCTCGAGTACGCGGCCGGGCGAGGATTCCGGCTCGAAGAGATCTACGAGACACGTATCAGGATGGGGGAGGGGGTCGCGGGGACGGCGGCGCTGGAGCGTCGTACACTGCACGCTACTATCGGTGAGGGGGATTCGCTGCACGGCAGCCGGGCGGACTGGCTTCGCCGGGAAGGGTTCGTCAGCCATTACGTCGCGCCGCTCCTCGTCAAGGGCCAGGTGCGCGGCGTGCTCGAAATATTCCAGCGCTCCCCCCTGGAGGTCGACCGCAACTGGCTGGAGTTCCTCGAAACCCTTGCCGGCCAGACGGCGATCGCGGTGGACAACACCGCCCTCTTCGAGGCGCTGCAGCGGTCGAACGCCAAGCTCACCATCGCCTACGATGCCACCCTCGAGGGGTGGTCCCGCGCGCTCGACCTGCGCGATGAGGAGACCGAGGGGCACACGCGGCGTGTCACCGAGGCGTGTGTCCGGCTCGCCAAGGCGATCGGGGTGGAGGCCGACGAGCTCGTCCACATTCGCCGCGGCGCGCTGCTCCACGACATCGGGAAGATGGGTGTCCCCGACGAGATCCTGCGCAAACCGGGGCCGCTGACGGAGGCGGAATGGCAGGTAATGCGACGCCACCCTATCTACGCCTACGAGCTCCTCGCCCCGATCTCGTTCCTCCACCCGGCGTTGGACATCCCCCTTTGCCACCACGAGCGTTGGGACGGGACCGGTTACCCGCGCGGCCTGAAAGGGGCGGAGATCCCGCTCGCGGCGCGTATCTTCGCCGTGGTGGACGTCTGGGACGCGCTCCTCTCCGACCGGCCGTATCGGGCCCGGCTCTCGCGCGAGGAAGCGCTGGCCTACATCGAATCTCAGTCAGGTAGCCACTTCGATCCCGACGTCGTACGCGTCTTCCTGCGTCTGGAGCGCGGGCGCGCGAACTGACGGCGAGATCGGTCGACAAACCTCCGCGCTCGCTCTCACACGTCGGACGCCGGGAGAGCCTGGTCGGCGCCGGGCGCGCGCGGCGCGCGACGTCGTTCTACCTCGACCCCGTAGGGCCAGAGCGAGCTCGGCTCTTCGAGCTGGGCCGCGAGGGCGAGGAGGAAGCTGTGGAGGTTCGGGAACCGGTCCTCCGGGTGCGGGGCGAGGGCGCGGAGGACCAATTCGTCGAGCGCGGGCGGGATCTCGCTGGTCCACTGGCTCGGGGGCGAGGGTGGTTGCTCGCCTAGTTGGGGGTAGCGGCGCTCGTCCGGTTCGGCACGTTCTTCTTCCCCGGTGAACACCGCCTCGAACGGCCAGCGGCCGGTCAGGAGCTCGTAGAGGACGGCGCCGAGCCCGTAGATGTCCGCGGCCGGCGTCAGCGCCTCGCCGCGCACCTGTTCCGGCGACATGTACGGCGCCGTCCCCGGGCGGCGCGCCCGGCCGCGCCCGCCTCGGAAGGGGAGCACCGTGTCGAAGTCCACCAGGACCGGCACCTGGTTGCGCAGCATCAGGTTCGCCGGCTTGAGGTCGAGGTAGAGGTAGCCGTTCTGGTGGAGGTGCTGCAGCGCCGCGCCGATATGGAGCGCCGCCCGCACGGCGTCCGTGACCCCGAGGCGGCGTTCCGGCCGCGCTTCCAGCACCTCGAAGAGTGATGGCCCGGCCACGTACTCCATCAGGATGTACGGCAAGCCGTCGTACTCTCCGCCGCCGAACCCCCGGATCAGGTTGGGGTGCCGTAGTCGCCGCAGGATCCGGGCTTCGCGGCGCAGTGTCGCGATCGCCTCGCGGTCGCCGCGCAACTGGGGCGCCAGGATCTTGCAGGTCAGGGCGCACCACCCCTGTGCGCTCCAGACCTGGTAGAGGTGCCCGATCCGGCCCCGGGCCAGGTGCCCGATGATCGTCAGGTCGCCGTCGATCCTGTGGCCGACCCCGTAGGGGTAGCTTGGCGCACGACTGCGGACCGGCTCGCTCGTGACCTCGGTCAGGATCCCCAGCCGCCGGGGGCGAGTGGAGCGCGCGGGCATCAGGCCACCTCTCCGTCCAGCAGCTCCGCCACGCGCTTGCGGATCGCGTCGATCGATGCGGGCTTCGCCAGATACGAGTCGCAGCACCCGGACTGCAGCACCATCTCCGGGTCGCCCGTCTGCGCCAGCGCGGTCAACGCCAGGATTGGTACCCGCTGCGGCGCGAGCTCACGTTTGATCCAACGCCCCGTCTCGATCCCGTCCATCCCGGGGAGCTGTAGGTCCAGGATCACGAGCTCCGGGTCGAACGATCGCGCCTCGGCCACGGCATCCTCGCCCCGCCGCAGCGTCAGCACGTCGTGCTCCTTGCCGAGCAGTTCGCGTAACACCTGGAGGAGGTCGGGGTTGTCCTCCACGATCAGGATCCGGGCCATCGCTCCCCTACCGCGCTGCTGCCGTAGTCGCCCCGGCCGGCGCCAGGCGGAGCTCGCTCAGCGACACCGTCACCCGGCCCGACCGCCCCCGCGCCACCGCCTCCCGCAGTCGCGCCTCGTCGAGCAGCGCGAGGTCGAATCCCTCCTCCGCGAGCGCCTGTACCGCATCCTCCCAGATGACGCTCTCGGCCAGCGCCTCCGCGGAGCCGTCGATCTCCAGGGTATCTCCATCCACCGCGGCCGCGGAGGAGACCACCTGCAGCGGCACGGAGGACCGCAGCCAGATCGTCTTGGTCGCCTTGTGGTTGGCCACCAGCCGGTCGACCTCCGCCTCGCTCACGTGCGGCGCGCCGTGCGCCATGACCAGACGCGCCAGCGCGATCGCATCCCTGTTGTACATCCGCACACAACCGTGCGAGACCGGCTGGCCCAACGTGCTCGTCTCCGGCGTGCCATGGATATAGTACATGGAGCGGAAGTACATCTTCACCCGTCCCATCGGGTTGCCCGGCCCCGGCGGCGTCACCTTCTTCCCCCGCGCCCACTTGCTCTGGGGCGGGTGCCACCATGGGTTCCAGACCACATGGCTGATCCGGAAGCTCCCGGTCGGCGTGCGGTGGCCCGGCTTCCCCACCGAGACGACGTAGGTACGAGTACGTTTGCCGTTCTCATAGACGTAGAGCCGGCGCGCCGCCAGGTTGATCACCAGCCGCAACCCCGGCGCCGCTGGAGGCTCCGCGATCGGCCGCACGGAAGGCAGGATCGCGTTCACAGCCAGCCCCACGATCGGCAAGCTGGCCAGTGAAAGTGTCATGATCAGACCACGTCCACGCCTGAATCGCATGCTTCCTCCGCAAATTGAGCCAGTTCCCACCTATTCCGGAGCGCAACAGATGTGCCGGGCGGGGGTTGCCTTCCCGGTTCGGCGGCGTACCTTCAAAGCGTGACTCTGACAACAACGAACGGGCAGCGCCCCGGAGGGGAATCATGGCGGTGGTGATACCGGACGATCTCGTACAGGCGGCGGAGACGAAAATCGTCTTCCTGGTACTCGATGGGCTGGGTGGTTTGCCCCACCCCGACACAGGGCTGACCGAGCTGGAGACGGCCCAGACCCCGAACCTCGACCGGCTGGCCAAGCGCGCCGCGCTCGGGCTGATCGAGCCGGTCGGGAAGGGGATCACCCCGGGTAGCGGGCCGGGACACCTCGGCCTCTTCGGCTACGAGCCGCTCCGCTGGACGATCGGGCGCGGTGTCCTCAGCGCGCTCGGGATCGGCTTCGACCTGCGGGAAGGGGATGTGGCGGTCCGCCTCAACTTCGCGACCACTGACGCCGATGGCCGCATCATCGACCGTCGCGCCGGCCGCCCCAACGACGCCGAGAACCGCCGGCTCGTCGCCAAGCTCCAGGCCGAGGTCCGCGCTCCGGAGCCGGGGATCGAGATCTTCTTCGAGAGCGAGAAGGAGCACCGCGCGGTGCTGGTCCTGCGCGGAGAGGGGCTCTCGGCCGAACTCTCCGACACCGACCCGCAGGAGACCGGCGTGCCCGCGCTCCACGTCCGGCCACTCGCCGACGGCGCCGAACGCTCCGCCCGCATCGTCCAGGCTATCCTGAACGACGCCCGGCGCGTCCTCGCCGATGAGCCCAAGGCCAACGAGATCCTCGCTCGCGGCTTCGCCGCCTACGAGCGCTACCCCTCGATGGCGGACCGCTACAAGCTCCGCGCCCGCGCGATCGCGCGCTACCCGATGTACTGCGGCGTCTCGCGCCTCCTCGGGATGGATGTGCTGCCCATCCCCGCCTCCGACGAGGAGAGCATCGCCAAGCTCGCCGAAGGGTTCGACCAGTACGATTTCCACTTCGTCCACTTCAAGGCGACCGATTCCCGGGGCGAGGATGGCGACTTCGCGGCGAAGGTCGCGGCTATCGAGGCCATCGACCGGCTCATCCCACAGGTCGAGGCGCTCCAGCCCGACGTCCTCGTCGTCACCGGCGACCACTCGACCCCCTCGCGTTACCGCGCCCACTCCTGGCACGCGGTACCGGTCTTGCTCCTCTCGCCCTGGACCCGCCCCGACAAGGATGCGACCTTCGGGGAGAAGGCGTGTCGGTACGGCGAGCTGGGGATCTTCCCGGCGGTCGATCTGATGACTCTGGTACTCGCGCACGCGGGGCGGCTGGCAAAGTTCGGGGCTTGACATGGCCGATATCGAAAGCACTGTGCAGCAGGCTATCGCCCTCGGCGATGAAGGGCGCTGGCTCGAGATGGCCCAGCTCCTGGCCAAGGCCCTCCAGGAGACGCCTGACGACCCCTATCTCCTCGGATGGATGGGGGTCGCAGAGCAGGAGCTCGGCAACGAGGGCGCCGCATACGACTACTTCCGGCGCTGCCTCGCCCAGGATCCCCTGGATCCGCACCTCCTCGCCCTCGCCGGCTCCGCACTGGCCGCTTTCGACGACCCCGACGCCGAAGGCGCGCTCCGCGCCGCCGCCCTCACCGGGCCCGACATCCCGATGGCGCGCCTCCAGTACGGCGCCTACCTCGCCCGCGAGGGGCTATTCGACGAGGCGCTCACCCACCTCCGCGCCGCCGTCGAGCTCGCTCCGGACGACCCCGTCGCCCACGGCGAGCTCGGCGCCGCGCTCGCCCTCATGGGCGACCTCGAGGCCGCCGTCCCCGAGATGGAGTCCACCCTCGACCTCGCCCCCGACGACTCCTGGACCCGCCTCCTACTCGGGCTGATCTACGCTGAGCTCGGCCGGCTCGAAGAGGCCGCCGAGGCGATCGTCCAGGCCGCCGAAGAACAGGAAGACGATGCCGAGGCCCAGGTCCTCGCCGCCCTCGCCGCCGCCGCCGTCGGCTGGGACGACGCCGCCCACGACGCCCTCGCCCGCGCAGAGTTCGCCGCCGCGGCCACCGACGCGGAGATGATCGCCGAGGCCGAAGAACGGATCGTCGCGGGGCGCAAGGCGGCCAAGGCGATGCTCCTCGAAACGCTGGGGCCATCCAGTCTGAGAGATAGGTTGGCGGAGCGGATATAGCGGCAGGGCTTAGGGGCCAGGGGTCAGGGAATCATTTGGTATTCGGGATTCGGGGAGTGGGATTCGGGATCCCGGGGGCGATCGCCAGCTGCCAGGAATGGGGCTTGCACTCCCGGCTTCCCGACCAGTGACCAGGAATAGATCGTGATCGAAATCCCCTTCGAGGAGTATCGGTTGGAGAACGGGCTGCGCGTCATCCTGGCCCGTGACACGACCGTGCCGGTCGTCGCCATCAACCTCTGGTATCACGTCGGCTCGAAGAACGAGCGGCCGGGGCGGACAGGCTTCGCGCACCTCTTCGAGCACATGATGTTCCAGGGGTCGGCCCACGTCCCCGAGAACGGGCACTTCGCCCTGATCGAGCAGGCCGGCGGCTCGCTCAACGGCTCCACCTGGCTCGACCGGACCAACTACTTCGAGACCCTACCGGCCCACTACCTCGAGCTCGGCCTCTGGCTCGAGGCCGACCGCCTCGGCTGGCTCCTCCCGGCGATGACCCAGGAGAAGCTGGACAACCAGCGGGACGTGGTGAAGAACGAACGCCGCTGGCGCGTCGACAACCAGCCCTACGGCGACTGGGACGAGCGGATCCAGGCCCTGGTCTACCCCCCGGACCACCCGTACCACCACTCCGTGATCGGCTCGATGGACGACCTCGACGCCGCGAGCCTCCAGGACGTGGAAGACTTCTTCCGCACCTACTACACCCCCAACAACGCGGTCCTCACGATCTGCGGCGCCTTCGAGCCCGACCGGGCGCGAACCCTGGTGGAGCGGTACTTCGGCGAGATCCCCGCCGGCCCGTCCGTCCCTCCCCTCCCCGGCAACCCCGAGCTCCCGCCGCTCATCGGGGCCGAGGTCCGGGAGACGGTCGAACAGGACATCTCGCTCCCGCGCCTCTACCTCGCCTACCGGATCCCGCCCTACGGCACCGACGACTTCTACACCGCTGCCGTCGCGGCGCAGATCCTCGCCTGGGGGAAGGCGTCCCGGCTCTACCACGGGCTCGTGCGCGAACGACGCCTCGCCCAGGACGTCGTCGCCTACGCCTTCCCGATCGTGGTCGGCGCCGCCATGCTCGTCCTCTGGGCGACCGCTCGCCCCGGCGTCGAGCCGGAGCTGCTCGAGGCCGAGCTCCTACGCGAGATCGATGGGCTGCGCGACGTCTCCGCGCCCGAGGTCGAGCGCGCGCTCAACCTCATCGAGGCACGCCGCCTCGTCGAGCTGCAGAGCGTCGACGAACGCGCCGACCAGCTCTCGATGTACGCCACGTTGTTCGACGACCCGGGGCGCATCAACACCGAGCTCGACCGCTTCCGCGCCGTCACCCCCGAGGCCGTCCGCGACTTCGCGGCCCGCTACCTCGGCGCCGACAACCGCGCGCTCCTCCTCTACCGCCCCCGCTCCACGGGAGGTGCGGCATGACGAACTTCGACCGCGCCCAGATCCCGGCGCCCGGGCCGATCCAGCCGCTCGTCTTCCCCACGATCGAAAGACGACGCCTGGCCAACGACCTCGCCGTCCTGACCGCGCGTCACGGCCACCTCCCGCTCGTCACCGCCGAGCTCGTCATCGACGCCGGCGCCGCCGGCGATCCCGCCCGCAAGGCGGGCCTCGCCTACCTCACCGTCAACGCCCTCGAGACCGGCGCCGGCGACCGGACCGGCGACCAACTCGCCCGCGAGCTCGAATACCTCGGCGTCGAACTCGAGGCCGAGGCGTCCTGGGATGCGCTCACCGTACGGATCACCGCGCCCCGCCAGCGCCTTGAGCCGGCGCTCGAACTCTTCGCCGAGATCGTGCGTCACCCCACCTTCCCGGCCGAGGAGATCGAACGCCTGCGCGACGAGCAGCTCGCCACCCTCCTGCAACGCCGGAAGGACCCGCGGGCCCTGGCCAACGACATGGCCATACACTTCATCTTCGACCCCACGGTTCCATACGCCAGACCGCTGCTCGGGACCACCGCCTCGGTCGAAGGGCTGACCAGGGACGACGTGGCGGAGTTCCACCGCACCCACTTCCTCCCGAACGCATCGTCCCTCATCATGGTCGGCGAGATCGACGCCGATACCGCAGCCGCCCTCGCCGACCGCTACTTCGGCGAATGGCCCGCCGGACAACCGACCACCCCGGAGTTCGAGGTGATCCCCGGCGTCGAGACCAGCACCATCTTCGTCGTCGATCGCCCCGGCTCCGTCCAGTCCGAGATCCGGATAGGCGACGTCGGCGTAGCCCGCTCCCACGAGGACTACTTCCCGCTCCTCGTCATGAACACCATCCTCGGCGGCGCCTTCACCAGCCGCCTCAACATGAGCCTGCGCGAGAAGCACGGCTTCACCTATGGCGTTCACAGCGGCTTCGCCTTCCGCCGCCGCCCCGGCCCGTTCGTCGTCCAGACCGCGGTCGCCACCGAGGTCTCCGCGGCCGCCGTCCGCGAGGCGTTCCGGGAGATGACCACCCTGCGCAACGACGGCGCTTCCGAAGAAGAGGTCGCCGCCGCCCGCGATTACCTGCGCGGGATCATCCCCCTCGAACTCCAGACCACCGACCAGCTCGCGTCCAGACTCGCCGACCTGGTCATCTTCGACCTACCGGACGACTACTTCGACCACTACCGCGACCAGATCGCCGCCGTCACCAGGGACGACGTCCACCGCGTCGCCCGCGAACACCTCCGCCTCGACCGCCTCGCCATTGTCGTCGTCGGCGACGCCGACGCGATAGCGGAACCACTGCGAGAACTGAATATCGCCGAGGTACAAGTGCATGAGGTGGAGGGATGAGGGGCCAGGGGCCAGGGATCCGGCATTCGGCATTCGGCATTCGGCATTCGGGGTCCGACCCCGCCCCCTGACCCCCGACCCCCGAATCCCAAACAACTGATGCCAGACCAAACTCACTCCAACTGCATTGCTAGGCGTCCGGTCCACAAAGGCCGCATCGTGGACCTCTCCATCGATACCGTCCGCTTCCCGGATGGCTCGATCGGCGAGCTCGAGATGATCCGCCATTCTGGCGCGTCCGCCGTGCTCCCCATCTTGGGCAGCCCGGCCGACCCGGACCCGGAGATCGTACTCGTCCGCCAGTATCGCTACGCGGCGGACGGTTACCTACTGGAAGTCCCGGCCGGACGGCCAGAGGTGCCCGGCGAGGATTGGACCGTGTGCGCGCGGCGGGAGCTCAGGGAAGAGACCGGCTATTCCGCCGAATCCATCGTCTACCTCACCACCATCTTCACCACCCCGGGGTTCACCGACGAGAAGATCCACCTCTTCCTCGCCTATGGCCTCACCGCGGGCGAGAACAAACTGGATGACGACGAGTTCATCGAGCTCGTCCGCACCCCCCTCTCCATGGCGCTCCGGATGATCCGACAGGGCGAGATCGTGGATGCCAAGACGATCTGTACCATCCACGCCGGCAGGGAGTGGCTAGCGGAGTACGCAGCCGGCGGCACCGGTGCTTGAACCTGTCTTATAGTCGGTGAACTCTTGGGGGGAATACCGAGTTGATCTACATCATACCTGATCATACCTGAAGCGTAGGCGCGGGGTACTCCCCTGGAGCGGAATCGCGCAGGAGGGAGCGGAGACCCCGCAGGGGCGGCGCTAGCCGCCCCGAGGAGGAGGCCCTGTCTGGAGGACCCGAGGGGAAGGGTCGGGCGGGGGAGGCTCCGCGACCGGGCGCCTGGAGCGAAAGGGGAGTACCCCGCGCCGGAGCGCTGTCGGCCATAGACAGATGCGCAAGACCGGCACCCCGCGCTGGAGCGCAGCCGGCCATCGACAGAAGCGCAAGACCAGCCCCCGCGCCGGAGCGCTGCCGGATCCAGCAGAATCGGTATCACCACCGCCCCGCCCCCCTCCACCACTGTCCTCTTGTCCCTTATTGTCTGTCCAATAACGAGGACAGGTGACACTGCCCGCCCGGAGCGGTGTTGCAGGGGTAAATTACGAAAACACAAGGAAATACGCGATCATTGCGGCCCTGCCGTATTGGCGGACCGGTTTGGTACGGAACCTGCCCCCTCCCTGCCCACCGGATCACTTGCGGTCGGTATTGCACACTGAAGTCGGGTGCATGCCGCCCTCTAGCCCGAATGGGGGACGACGCCATGATCGAAGTAATGACCCGCAAGGTGGAGAGCGCGCCGCGTTCCGAGACGCGTGCCCTGTCCGACCTGAGCGACAGCGACCTGGTCGCAGAGTTCCTGTCAGGCGAAAAGCGTGCCTTCGGGGAGCTGGTGAGCCGTTATCACGTACGGCTGCTGAACTTCATCTATCGCACGATCGGCGATCGTGATCGGGCGGAGGATCTGGTACAGGAGACCTTCATCCGGGTATATCGGCATCTCCATCGTTTCGATCAGACCAAGAAGTTCTCGACCTGGGTGTACACGATCGCCAGCAACTTGGCGAAGAACGAGCTGCGCAACCGTTCGCGCAACCCGCTGGTCCTCTTCCAGACGATCAAGAAGAACTGGGAGTCGGATCATCGTCCTCTGGAGTGGGAGGACAACACGTACCGCCCGGACGACCTCTACCGGAAGCGGCACCTGAAGGAGATGGTGGATCTGGCGGTGGAGCAACTGCCGGAGCATCATCGGGTCGTCTTCGTGCTGCGGGAGATGGAGGGTAAGACCTACGAGGAGATCTCGGAGATCACCGGGGTCAACCTCGGCACGGTGAAGAGCCGTCTGAACCGCGCTCGTAACAACTTCGCGCAGCTCGTCGCGCCTCTGCTCGACTAGCGTTCCGCTCCCCGTTGTGCGTGGCCGGGTGACGTTGCCCGTCATGTACAGCCGGGGAGTGGACGCGCGGGCGCGGTTGCCCTTCGACACGGGACCGGCCGGTGCCTCTGGCGCCGGCCGGTTTTCGTGTGTATCTCCCCCGCGGGAACATACCCTGCGATCGTCCAGTACAATTGCACGCAATCTGGTGGCACGCATAACCTACATGCCGAGTGCCATGGTACGCTGGTCGGAACGTTGTGGTCGATGGAGTCCCTCATGACTTGCCAGGAATTTCTGGCTCGGCATGCCGAGTACATGGATGAGCTGCTCCCCGCCTCGGAGGTGGCTCGCTGGGAGGCACACATTTCGGCCTGCGCATCTTGCGCCCGTTATGACCGTGTGGTACGCAGAGGCGTCGAGCTCCTCCGTGCCGCGCCCCAGATCGAACCTTCCTCGGATTTCTTCCCGCGCCTACAGCACCGGATCTACAACCTCGAAGACGAGATGAGGGGTGGCCACCGTGGTCCCGGCGCGGGTGCCATGGCCTCGCTGGCGATCGCCGGCGTCCTGGCGTTCCTGGCCTGGAGCCCGCTCCTGCGCCTCGACCAGATGTTCGCGCCGGCCGCCGCCGTCGATACCGGGGTCGCCGCTACCGGAGTGGCCAACGCGGTCACCACGGCGGAGCCGGCGTCGTTCACCGCTGGTGAACCGGCCGCCAGGATCGCGGTCGAGCCGCCGAGCGCACCGGCTCTGGGCGAGGGGCGGTCGCAGTCGGCCACCGGTACTCAGTGGCGGCGGATCGAGTTCGACGGACCGAGCGCTCTCCGGCCGCTAGAGGTCGCGGGCGAGTGGGGTACCCCGCGGCCGCGGAGCGGGGCGGCAGGGTGGGGAAGCTTCGAGTTCGTCGACGACTTCGACGCCCCCTTCGACCTCCTCCCCACCATCCCGCCCTCGCGCGAGTCGCTCTGGTGGTTCGGCTCGAGCACGCAGCCCCAGCACGGGCCTATCGGCCGGGGGCTGGTCCAACAGCGAGCCAACCTATATCCTCCAATGTTGACGGGTGCGCGGGTGGATGGACCCGCCAGCGTCCAGGTGCACAGGGCCACGGATTCGATTCCCACACGACACTGACCTCGCATGCCGCTCCTGCAGCAGGACCAGTTGTCGCGCTTGCTGGAGAAAGGTGAGCGCGGCGGCGTCTTCTTCCTCTTCGGCGCCGAGGAGTTCCTGAAAGAAGAGGCGATCACCAAGATCGTCGACGCTCACCTTGACCCCGCGACCCGGGACTTCAACTTCGACCAGTTCGACGCGGCGTCCGGCAACATCGACACCCTCGCCTCCATCCTGCAGACCCCTCCGCTCCTCGCCGAATGGCGTGTCGTCGTCGTCCGTGGGGTGCAGGCGCTGGCAGGGGCACCGCGGGGGCGCACGCTCCTCGAACAGCTCCTCGAGCACGACATGCCTGGGCTCGTCGTGGTCCTGAGCGGCCAGATCCCCGATCGATCCAAGGCCCAGATCTACGACCTCCTCAAGCGTAAGGCCCGCGCGATCGAATTCGCCCCCCTCACCGGCGGCGACCTCCCTGGGTGGCTCATGACACGCGCCCGCGCGGCTGGCGTCGAGCTCGTCCCCGACGCGGCCCGCGCCCTCGTCGCCGCCATCGGCACCGACGTCGGTGCCCTCGAGAGGGAGCTCGCCAAACTCCAGGACTTCGTCGGCGCACGGCGTCGTATAGAACTCACCGACGTCGAGACCGCGGTCGGGAAGGTGACGCACCAGGACCGCTGGGAATGGTTCGACCTGGTCGGGAGCGGCCGTATCCGCGAGGCGCGCGCCGCGCTCCCCGCTCTCTTCGACGCCCGCGAATCCGGCGTCGGGCTCGTGCTCGGGCTCGGTACCCACTTCATCCGCCTCGCCCTCGCCGCCGCCGGGGGGGAGGGCGCGCTGCAGAAGGTACTCCCGCCGCACCAGCGCTGGCTCGCCGGGAGAATCGCCGGTCAGGCCAAGAACTGGTCCGCGGCGGCGCTCGATCGCGCCCTCGCCGACCTACTGCGCGCCGACCGGCTCCTCAAGTCGGCCTCGCTCTCGGAGGAACAGGTCCTCGACGAACTCCTGCTCCGGCTCGAGGCCATCCGCCTCCCGGCATCCGCAGCCTGAGGTCCAGCGATGCCGACCGCCGTCAGACTACGCCAATCGCTCCTGCTCCTCGTCGTCGGGACTATCAGCGTCCTGCTATGCGCTCGTCCGGCCGCTGCCCAGCAGCGGGAGCTGGCGGCCATCGACTCCCTCATCGCCGCCGACGACTTCGCCGCTGCACGCACCAGGATCGCGGCCTGGTGGCAGGAGCACGCCGCCCAAGCGCAGAACGACCCGGCGCTCCGCGCCCGCGCGCTCTTCCTCCGCGCCAGGCTCCAAACCGACCCCAGCCTCGCCCGCGACGACTACCTCGCCATCGCGCTCGGTACACCGACCGCGCCCGAAGCGCCGGCCGCGCTCCTCTACCTCGCCCAAGGGCTCACCGCCACCGGCGATCACGAACGCGCCGCCGGATACCTCGAACGGCTGCTGCGGGATTACCCCAACTCCCAA
>Ga0180215_1000673_pt1 | contig 41221 bp, 42 predicted proteins | sample eDN3rd37CBELigBY_FD_128871 | JGI IMG/M metagenome (GOLD analysis project Ga0180215, IMG submission 128871) | Enriched backyard soil microbial communities from Emeryville, California, USA - eDNA 3rd pass 37_C BE-Lig BY (version 2) (version 2) | ecosystem: Environmental > Terrestrial > Soil >...
AAATTAAGTGATCGGGGATTACGAAACTTTTTTCCGTTAAATCCCTCAGTATACATCCTGTCCCCCATAAGAGCAATTATCCCGCAATATATAAATTTTCATTATTCACAGCCAGATATCGAATCGAAGCAGCCCAAAGCACAAGATCCATTCTTTGCTCTTCGGTATAATCCATCATAATAAATTCTGGAAATGTACAGTTGTATTTCTTCTCAAATGCTAAAACGTATCGGCGATTCAGCATGGCTGTTTCTCTTTGGCGTTCTTCCTCATATTCCCGGTCATGGTTAAAATCGATTTCAATTTCATCATAAGTAGTACGCACCATCTAACATTTCCCTCCTTATTTTTTATAATGGTCGTCTAAATTTTTATAATACTATCATATCTTATCGGGACAAAAAATGCAACTATGGACTAAAAAAGTCCCTGTAACGATAGCGAAATTTCAGCTATATAGGTAGAATCCGTTCCTCTCTTCACATTCCATACAATTAGGAAGGAACGAGCCATTAAAGTTTTTCTACCAAATTGAACTGCGAAAGCCTGTGGATGGAGAGTAACTCCATCTTCTTTTTTTACAAAAAAAAAAATAAATCATACTTTACCAATTGGTTTTATTATCATATAGTAATAAAGTAGATTTTCACTCTACCAAAATTAAATATTTTACATCAAGGAGAGGGCCATCTTGAATACGTTTCTGGTTATCGTTAATATCTTAATTTTTCTAGCAATCATTGTCGGATTGTACATGATGCAAAAGAAACATGTCACGTTCTCAAAACGTGTATTTGCTGGACTTGGCTTAGGGATATTATTTGGCTTTATGTTGAATCTTTTTTATGGGATGTCTTCTGATATCACCAAAACGACGATTGAATGGTTTAATATTGTTGGTTCCGGGTATGTGAAGTTCCTGCAAATGGTAGTCATGCCATTAGTATTTATCTCGATAGTAGGGGCCTTTACAAAAGTCAAACTATCGAAAAATCTTGGGAAAATCAGCACTTACGGGATCGGGATTTTACTTATAACAACGGCCATTGCTGCCGCGATTGGAATCGGTTCAGCGCTTGGCTTTGGGTTAGAAGGTCTTCAATTACAAAACGGTGAAGCAGAACAAGCCCGTAATGAAGCATTGAGCGAGCGAGTCGCAACGGTGGAAGATCTAACGATTCCGGAGCAGATTCTTTCGTTTATTCCATCCAATCCGTTTGCGGATCTGACAGGATCTCGTCCGACCTCAACCATAGCCGTTGTGATCTTTGCTTCCTTTATAGGGATGGCATACTTAGGGGTCAGGCGGAAACAGGAAGAACAAGCCGAATTATTCGCAAAAATAGTGGATGCTTTATATGCTATCATTATGCGCGTAGTAACATTAATCCTTAGGTTAACACCATATGGGGTTTTAGCTTTAATGACAAAAGTAGCGGCAACAAGTGACTATCAATCGATTATAAACTTAGGTAAATTTGTTGTTGCCTCGTATGTAGCACTTTTTGTGATGTTCTTAGTCCACTTACTTATGATTAGTTTTGCAAAGCTAAGCCCTGTAACTTATGTGAAAAAAGGATTACCGGCGTTAACCTTTGCTTTTACTTCTCGTTCGAGTGCGGGGACTTTACCGCTGAATATTAAAACACAAACGGATGGCTTTGGCGTATCGGAAGGAGTGGCCAACTTTGTTGGACCGTTCAGCTTAACCATTGGACAAAATGGATGTGCAGGAATCTACCCGGCTATGCTTGCGATTATGGTAGCACCAACGGTTGGTATTAATCCATTAGATCCAGGCTTCATCCTCACGCTCATTGTTGTAGTGATGATTAGTTCATTTGGTGTAGCCGGTGTAGGCGGCGGGGCAACCTTTGCTTCCTTAATCGTGCTTTCCGTCATGAACTTGCCGATCGCGATCGTTGGCTTGCTAATCTCAGTTGAACCCTTGATTGATATGGGCCGTACCGCATTAAATGTCAGCGGCAGTATGACATCTGGTATTTTAACCAGTAAAATTACTGGCGATCTAAATGAGGAAGTCTATCATAATAAAGAGGGATTAGATGGAGTAGTAGAAGCATAAGGATTTATGGAGAACCTAGTGGTTTTAGACTATACTATTTGTGTTTTTAGATAATCAGTGCAGTTGAGAAATGAATATGTACCACTGTCTGACTTGTCATGATATAGACTTACTCACTTTTACCAAGTTATCCTCTGGATATCTTGGTCTTTTTTTTATTCCTTTAAAAATATAATGTTCTGTTTCCCTTTTCAATGGAAGGTGAATCTGCTCTCGAGAAGCTGACCTTTAGATCTCAATCCTAGCTTTTGCCTACGAAGATAATTTTTACTCGGTTGCATAGGTAGATACCGTTCCTCTCATCCCACCTTATACGTATGCTGACACTAGCTTTGATAAGGAGGTGGCATGTTGGGAGGAAAATATTGGTTTCATCGCATCTTTCAAAAGGAACCCGCCATTAAAGGTTATTTACCAAGTACAGCGATATGTACACCGTCATCATTAAACACATATTTGAAAAAATATAGTATGGTCTACATCAAACCCACTGGCGGAGGACGAGGGATCGGTGTTATTAAAGCTTGGAGGAAAAGAGATCAGTATTTTTTTGTTATAGAGAAGGGTGAAAAGTCTTCATGTGATTCCGTCCAAAAACTATATAAAAAACTAAAACTGGCCAGCAAAAAAACTCACATCGTTCAACAAGGGATTAAACTTGCAAAGCTTAATGGACGTCCTTTTGATATCCGGCTAATGATGATGAGAAATAAAGATGGGAAGTGGAGCCATATAGGCATGGTTGCAAAGGTAGCCGGGAGAAAAAGTATTATAACAAATGTAGCCAGAGGGAAAGGGTATGTAACTACCGTTGATGAGGCAATGAAGAAGTCTTTAGGGTTAGGACGAAATAAAATTGCTTCCTTAAAAAAGGAAATGATCCAATTAGCTCATGATTGTAATCGAGTATATAGCAAACATCGGTACGATTGGCAAATTGGCTATGATATTGCAGTAGATAAAAATAGCAAGGTTTGGTTAATCGAAGCGAACCCCAGTAATCCAGCTCATTTTTTATTTAAAAAGTATAAGGAAACCTATAGAAAAATTAGGAAACTAGCAAAATATCATAGCAAGAAAAAGCGTAAATGAAATATGTGTAGAGAGAAAATTTTAAAATGGGGAAATAAACATAGGTATTTACTAAAAAGGAACATGTGTACGAATGAAAGGGTTTAGGATGATTCCAATGCACAAATAATCATTAGGGGTTGATGATTATGGCAATAAGGCAAAACTGTGAAGTCCATCGCCATGAGTTTACGGTCAATTTTACACAACTGCCGAGTAATCAAGATAAAACCTATTTTAAAGATCTCACAGAAAATCACTTCAAGGCGCTCGTTAATGTAAATTTTACCTTTGTAGAAGCAACTGGAGCCGTGATCCAGGTGATTGTAACAGATCGCAATAATGCAGAGACACCTTTCGCAGTTCCATTAACCACCGTTGGACCAGGAGGCCAAGCAGGGCAAGTTGCTATTCAAGTCGAAGATGTGAGAGCTATAGCTATAAGATATACTTCTCCTTCTACTGTGTTTTCACCAGCTTTAGGCAGTATAGATATTGTCAAAGACTTCTGCATTTGTTGTTAATTGCCCGTTAAATATTGCGACGACAGATTTGGAAACTTTTTAGCCGGATCAAGTAAGCTGTTGCAAAACAAATTTATTTAATCGGGAGCTGAAGATGATGGGAATAAGAGGACGAAATTGTGAGATTCTTAGGCATCAAACAACAATAAATTTTCAACAAGAAGCCGGTAATCAGGACATAACCTATTTTTTTGATGACACAACAAATCACTACAAGGCGTTAGTTAACGTTAGGATTACTACAGCTGTAATAAGCGAAGGTTTCAAGTTAGAAGTGGTTGTAATAGATCGCAATGGAGAGGAAGACGTTGAAGTCCCCATTTTTCCGGAGGCAGTAGGGGGGCTGATGGGGCAAGTTGTCGTTCAAGTCGAAGACGCAAAATCGATATCGATCAGAAAAACAGATGGTGCAGGGGTTAATGGGAGTATCGAGATTATCAAAGACTTCTGCATTTGCTGCTCATAAATGAAATAACTCTAAATAATGTATGGCTGTCTTTGTCAATGGCAGCCTATTAAAGCTATTCAGAAAGTTTAAGTTCATTATAGTTTTAAACTGGGGAACTAGCCAGAATAATAAATTGACCTAAATAGTCAGATATAATAGGATAATTAGTATATATAATATTTAGAAAATTGTCTTGAGTTGGCATATAATCTTACGATGATTTGGGGGAAGTAAAACATGACAATGAAAGAAATCTCACCGGAGGAATTAGAGGCTTTGTTATCAAGCAGTGAACTCTATGCACTTATCGACATCCGAGAGAGACCGGCGTATAATCGTGGCCAGATCCTTGGTTCAACCAATGTCCCTCGCTATGAATTAGAGTTTCGCATATCACAATTAGTTCCCGTACAGTCCACCCAAATTATTGTATACGATGAAGATGGGGAACGATCTCCACTTGCAGCAAAGACCCTAGAAGAAAACGGGTACACAAATACGATGGTTCTAAAAGGGGGTTTAAGCGCATGGGAAAAGGCGGGCAAACCACTAGTGAAAGGCGTGAATGTACCAAGTAAAACGTTTGGGGAAGTCGTTGCTTCCCGGCATCATATAAACGAGATATCCCCTATAGAACTTCATGAATATCTAAAAAGGGGTGAAGAATTCATTGGGATCGAGGTTCGCCCTCGTGAAGAGGTTGATCACTCTGGGAGTATTCCAGGATTCATCAATATTCAGGGAGTGGAGCTTCCTTTAGTGGCCAATGATTTGGCCAAGCAGGGCAAAAAGATCGTCGTCACGTGTGCTGGAAGAACGCGTGGGATCATCGCTGCTACGACTTTGAAAATGATGGGGATTGATGTTTTCGATTTACATAATGGCACCATGGGCTGGGTTTTATCTGGTTTTGAACTGGAAAACGGGACCCCTGCTGGACCACAACCATCTGATGAAAGTAAAGAGTTCGCTAACCATTTCGCAGCAAAGCTAATGAAGGACAATGGAATACCTACCATGCTCCCCGAAAAATTAAGAGAAATGCAAGAGGCAAAATCCCACTTGTATGTATTGGATGTCCGGACCAAAGAGGAATTTGCATCAGGCCATATCCCCGGTGCCGTCTCACTGCCGGGCGGACAGGCGATCCAATGTGCAGACGATTTCATTGCCGTGCGGAATAGTACGATCGTTTTTGCCTGTGATGATCAGGTACGTTCCACGATCACAGCCTATTGGTATCTCAAAATGGGCTTCAAAAATGTCTATGTTCTCGATGGCGGGATGGGTTTGTGGCAAAAATCCGATTTTGAAGTTGGACAACGAACGGTAGTGCCAATTGGTTTGGAAAAAGCCACGAACAAAATCACAAAAATCGATGCAACAACTTTGAATAGAGAAAAATCCAGTAAGAAGATTATTTTCGTAGGGAATAGCCGCGATTTTAAAAACGGCCATATCCCCGGTTCGGTCTGGTTATCGCGAAGCTTTTTGGAAGAAAAAATTGCAGGGATTGCGACTATAGAAGATCCCATGATTTTGACCTGTAGGGATGGAAAACAGGCGATATTAGCCGCGGCCACACTGAAGGAATTAGGTTATCATGATGTGCAAGCCCTTGAAGGTGGGACAGACGCTTGGGGGTTAGCAGGATTTGCCCTTGAAAAGGGATCCTCCGGTATCATAGGCGAAGCTGATGATATATTACCACGATCCCATGAGCGTACCAGACAGCAAATGATCGAATACTTGGATTGGGAAGAAAAATTGCATGATGACCCGGTGTATACGAAAATACTAGGACCTAATGGATCCACGAGCCAAAATTCTCGGATTTGAACTGGCAATGAAGGAAAGCGCGGAAGACTTAACGTATCTTAAGGAGTTGATTGAGGCCGGCAAGCTACGTTCGGTCATTGATCGCCGGTATCCGCTGGAGCAAGCAGCGGAGGCCCACCGCTATGTGGAGCAGGGCCATAAGAAAGGTAACGTAGTTTTAACCGTTAGACCAGGGTGATATGATGCGATAGGAAAGAATTTAAGTTACGGGGATCTAACGTTTAGCAACGGTTGCTTATGATGGCAGCCGTTTTTTGTTATTTGAGTATCGGGAGTTTTGTTAAATAACGACAGAGCGACCACCCGTATATCTTCAAGCCCTTCTTGTCCATGTTCTATATACTTCTTTACCCGCTGGTACACTTGTTAGTAGGACACGTCAAACTCTTTTTCCATGTTTAAGACAGTACTTTAACGATCTCAATTCTTTCTTCTAGGTTGGTGGATCTACGATGTGTCATAGAGTTTTCCGTCATTTTTTCTTTGTTCTTTTTAATCATGTTCCGCAACTTTTTTTTTATGCACATTTTAAGAGTGCATGAGAATCGGCGATTTTCCAACAAATTAACTCGGCTTCACCACGGGCAGCGATCCTGAATAAGTACACATAAACAAGGGAAAATAATCCATATTGAAAAACCATTTTCTAACGGAATATCTTTATTTTCATTCTTACCTAATTAATAGATACAAACAGATTATGATAATTACGTTGATGCTTGTAAAGGAGAGGAATAGGAATGGAAACAATGTGGCAAACCTCACTTAGAACTATATTAGGATTTTTTATTTTATTGTTATTAACACGTATATTAGGAAAGAAGCAATTAAGTCAAATGACATTCTTCACATATATTACTGGTATTGCTCTCGGTAACATTGCGGGGGATATGGTGGTACATAAAGATATTAAGTTAATTGATGGCATTACTGGATTGTCACTTTGGGCAATTTTAGCACTAGGAATTGAAACATTAAGCCTTAAATCATCAAAAGCAAGAATATTATTAGATGGTGAACCAACAATCATTATCAAAAACGGTAAAATACTTGAAAAAGCAATGGCATCAAATAAATTAAACATGGATGATTTAAGCATGCTTCTTCGAGATAAGAATGTTTTTTCAGTTCGGGAGGTCGAATATGCGATATTAGAACCAAATGGGAAGTTAAGCGTATTAAAGAAGCAAGAGGAAGAGAATGTTACGAAGAAGGATTTACAAATCCCTCTGTCTCAACGCCTATATATTCCAATGGAACTTATTGTTGATGGGAAGATTGTAACAAGAAATCTAAAAGAGCTAAATTTAAACCTAGAGTGGTTAGAAAATCAAATCAAGCTATGTGGAGTCCACTCGGTTGAAGAAGTGTTTTTTGCTGAGTTGCAAAGTGACGGTAGTGTATATGTGGATAAAAAGACAGACAAGCCGATACTAAACTAACTAGGATCGCTAGTGGAATAACAAATAAAAAAAGGTGATCACACATATATATTGGGGTAATCACCTTTTTCCGTTTGGTACTATTTTAACTCAGAATAAAACTGATCCAGGTCATCAAGCAATAAATTAGCTGCTTTAACCCCACCGGCAGTATTCCAAATCACATCGTTCACTTTAAATGCTTTATTATTTTTAACGACATTTAAATTATTAAATAAGGGGTCATTAATCCATTCTTCCTCTTGATTTGTTGCTCCGCCATCACCAGTTTCATAGGTAAAGTAGAACATCAAATCACCTTCCATTTCTGGAATGCGTTCCTTCGTAATTTCATCAGCAAAGGCTTCTTTATTCTGGGCTTCCGGTCGGGAAATACCAATTTGCTTGAAAATAACTCCAGAAAAGGTATCGTTATAATAGATTCGAGTTTTCCCCGGCATAAAACGAACGACCGAAACTTTAAGATTAAGCCTATCTGCATGCTTTTCTTTGAATGCTGCAATTCGCTTGTCAAAATCGTCAATCACCTTTTTGCCTTCTGCTTCTTTACCTAGGGCCTTAGCATAAAACTCAAAATTTGTTTTCCATTCGCCTCTTAGGGTTTCAGAAAATACAGTGGGAGCAATGGTGGACAATTGCTGGTAGACCTTTTCTTGGCGCATTTTATTTCCAATAATGAGGTCAGGTTTTAGTGCGGCAATGGCCTCTAGATTGACCTGGCTTTCTTTCCCAACATCTTGTACTCCATTCATCTCTGATTTGATGTGGTCATACCATGGTTCTCCTATCCAGGATTGAACAGCACCCACTGGCTTGACACCTAATGCAAGAAGGGCCTCGGTTCCTTCATTGGTAAGGATTACTACTCTTTCCGGGGTTCCCTTAAGTTCTGTTTTCCCCATCGCATGTTCAATGACTCGAGCTTCAGTTGATGTTTCACTTTTTGCATTTTGTTCTTCTTTTGGTTGTTCACTGCTTTGTTGTTGGCCCGCGCATCCTACTAAGAGAAGGGCAAAGGTTAACAATACAGAAAAAATAAAAAATATAGATCGTTTGTTCTGGTGATATGTATTTAAACGCATGCTTTTCCTCCTTTATGATAATGATTTTCATTAACAACAATAATGATATAATCAGGTAGAGATGTTGTCAATAACTTTATTGACAATAATTCTCATTATCCATTAGACTGTTGTTAAAGTTACAATAAATGCAAGGAAGAGGGACTTTCCAATGACATTTCTATTTTCAACGCGATTATTAAAATTAATAGGGATTTTGATTGGGGCGTTTGTTCTTATTCTTTCTGGATTTTCCAGTGTTCTTTTTGGATTAACAGATATTAGTTGGGATATGGTCCTTCATACGTATACAGATTTCGATGGTTCTAACGAGCAGCTAATTATTAAGACATCCCGTGTACCTAGAACCCTTGTTGCTATCGCAGTGGGGGCGAGCTCAGGGATTGCAGGGGCACTTATGCAGGCTTTATCGAGGAATCCTTTGGCTGCACCTGATATCTTCGGATTGAATGCTGGAGCAAGTTTCTTTATTGTTTTTTCAGTTGCCTTTTTAGCTATATCCTCATTATCCAGTTTTATCTGGATTGCCTTCTTAGGTGCTGGCATTTCCGCTTTGGCAATCTACCTTTTAGGGTCAGTGGGCAGGAATGGACTAACTCCCATGAAATTAACGTTGGCGGGTGCTTCTATAGCTGCGCTATTTTCTTCTTTGACCAAAGGGATTTTGACCCTAAATGAAAAAGCTCTTGATGAGGTCCTGTTCTGGTTGGCCGGGTCAGTAGAGGGGAGGAAGCTTGAAATGCTTTATCCTGTTTTGCCCTTTATGATTTTTGCTTGGGTATCTTCCTTTCTCATGGCTAAACAAGTGAATACCCTGGCAATGGGGGAAGACGTCGCGAAGGGATTGGGCCAACGAACCGTATGGGTTAAAACAATTACCTGGTTGCTTATTGTATTACTTGCCGGAAGCTCTGTGGCGGTTGCTGGTCCGATCGGCTTTATTGGAATTGTTATTCCGCACATAGCACGTGCGGTTGTAGGGATTGACCATCGCTGGATTCTACCTTATTGCGCCATTTTAGGGGCAATTTTATTACTGGTGGCTGATATAGGTGCTCGTTTTATAATTATGCCCAAGGAAGTACCCGTGGGTGTTATGACTGCTCTGATTGGGACACCGTTTTTCATCTATATTGCACGCAAGGGGTTTTCAAAATCATGAGCAAATACCTACCGATCCGTTTAAAAAAATTACCGATTTCCTTCCTTTTGGATGTTAGAGCTCTGCTCGTATTTGTTATTTTTTCTTTTCTAACGCTCATTGTGATTATATTGAGCATTGGAATGGGAGAGATGAATATTCTTCCTGTGGATGTTATTCGGGCTTTATTTGGAGCAGGGGAAGATATGCATGCCGTTGTCATTCAGACCTTTCGGCTTCCAAGAATTATCATTGGCTTTATTGTGGGCGCTTCACTAGCGATTTCGGGAGCAATTATGCAGGGAGTGATTCGAAATCCATTGGCTTCGCCGGATATTATCGGAATTACGGCTGGAGCAGGTGCTGCCGTCGTTACCTTTTTAACCTTTTTCCTAGATGAGAAAGATAATTCGTTGACAGTTAGCATTGGGTGGCTTCCTGTTGCGGCATTTATGGGGGCTACGCTCATGGCCCTACTAATCTATGGATTGGCTTGGAATAAGGGGGTGTCACCTATTCGGCTTGTTTTGGTTGGAGTGGGACTGGATGCCGCCATGCAGGCTGTGATTACAGTGATGATGATTTTTGGTCCCTTAATTCTGGCGACTCAAGAGAAAATTTGGCTAACGGGAAGCGTCTATGGGTCGACCTGGCAGAATGTTTGGACGCTACTGCCTTGGTTCTGCTTTTTTCTGCCCTTGATGTTTGTCTTTGCAAGAAATTTAAACATCCAGGAGTTAGGGGATGATTTAGCAAAAGGGGCAGGGACTGCCGTTCAGCGCCAACGTTTTATTTTAATGCTTGTTAGTACAGCTTTAGCTGGTGGCGCAGTTGCATTTGCCGGGGGTATTGGATTCGTCGGTTTACTGGCACCGCATATGGCTAGACAATTGGTCGGTTCGGCTTTTGGAGCATTGCTTCCAGTCTCCGGGCTCATTGGGGGACTTATCGTTTTGTTGGCAGATCTTATTGCACGGACGGCTTTCTCTCCTTTAGATATACCAGCGGGTGTTTTTACGGCCTCGATAGGTGCTCCTTATTTTATTTATTTGCTATATAAAAATCGAAATATGTGAGAAGGGGGTAAGTAAGAATGCCAGCTTTGGAAACAAAATTTTTAACATTGTCATACGGAAGTGACCTTATAATTGACCAGTTGAATTTGGCTATCCCAAAGGAGAAGATCACCGTTTTAATTGGAAGTAACGGGTGTGGAAAGTCCACCTTGCTCCGATCCCTTGCCAGGTTGTTAAAGCCTCAGAGCGGTTCTATCATCCTAGACGGGTATGAAATGACTAAACTTCCAACGAAGGAAATTGCCAAAAAACTCGCCATTTTGCCCCAAGGGCCCACCGCTCCAGAAGGTTTAACCGTCCTTCAGTTGGTTAAGCAGGGAAGATATCCATATCAGAACTGGTTGAAACAGTGGTCTGAAGAAGACGAACAGATGGTTTATCGGGCTTTAGAGGCTACACAAATGAAAAGTTTGGCGGAGCGCCCGATCGATTCACTGTCCGGCGGTCAAAGGCAAAGAGCGTGGATCGCGATGACACTTGCACAAGGAACAGACACGATTCTCCTGGATGAGCCGACCACTTATCTGGATATGTCCCATCAAGTGGAAATCCTTGATTTGCTTTTTGGCTTGAATAGAACAGAAAAACGGACTATTGTGATGGTTCTTCATGATTTAAATTTGGCTTGCCGTTATGCAGACCAAATTATAGCTGTACAGAATAAATCCATTTTTGCACAGGGGAAACCGGAGGATATTGTTAGCAAGGAGATGATTCGCGCCGTTTTTGGAATGGAATGCGAAATCGCAGTCGACCCGTTGTTTGGAACGCCGTTATGTATTCCGTACGGGAAGGGAAGATATGTGAAAGGGACGACAAGGCATGCAACACCTGTTGAAACAACATGAAATTCAATATTTATCTGAACACTTCCGATTTTCGCCTAAAGCAATGATAAAACAAAAAGGCTCTGTCCATGCTGCCGATTTGTTAGACTTAGATAAGTGTCGGTCCTATCTTGATGACGTTTCGGACATTATTCAATCCCCGTGTAGGATCGTATCAGCATCTCAGTTTTCCAAAAAATATAGTTACCTGATCATCGTTCCAGGATTATATACTTTAACAGTTTTCAATAAAGGATTAAATTTATCCATTGAAAATGTTCATGTTGTGTCTTTAAGTGCTGATCAGAAATGGCTGCCGTCCATCCACTTATTGAAACAACACGTTATGCATACTGAAGGAAAAATACGAGAACAATGGCGAAATGAGGTTTTTAAAACAATATTTTCCCAAAATCTTTCAAGAATGTGGAACCTCCTTTCACACGTTGTAAATATTTCTCCCGCTGTATTGTGGGAAAACACAGCTATTTATGTATACTGGCTTTATGAGAAACGGATGGAGCAGGAATCTAACCCTCAAGTAAGATTGCGTATCAAAGAAGATTTTAATTATTTACTTTACGAGGCTCCCTCGACTTTATTTGGGGAACCTGAAAATCCATTGAAAAAGTACTTCGTCAAGAAATCCAACAATCAAGACATCCGCACCCGTAAAACCTGCTGTTATTATTATCGGCTCACTTCTCATAAGGAATACTGTTCAACATGTCCTAGAGCACGTACATAAACCACGCCATAATTTAATAGAATCCTAATTATGCTTAAGACGTATCTTAGAAACATGGATACGTCTTTTTTACATCGAAAAAAGGGGTTTTTAATAGCCGTCATTCTTTATGTTTATCAAATGTGGGAAGAAGGAATGATTGGAGTTGACATAGGAGTCGGAGTCGATTCATTGATAGGTAACCTGCCAGTATTAGGATTTTGAGGTTTATCTCAAAAATAGAAACTATACTGCAGACCATGTTAAGTAGTCCTGAAGCGACCGCGTTCTGGATCAGTTAATTCGGGGGAGGGGATGCGAGAGTAGTGATTAGGATTTTTCCGAAGTTTTTCTTAGCTTAAAAATCTCATGGTACTTGTAGAACACCCAAAATAAAATCCAATCCGAAATATAGGAAAAACCCAAATTCCACCATTTATGATAAGTCATGTGTCCAGTGGCTACATGAATCCATTCAACGGATGCGGCTATAGCTGTCCATATAAAGAAATACCAGAATAAGCGTTTGAAGGTATGAGGAGTAGGAAGCCATTGTAGAAAAAGATAAGTTGTAACTACATATATTCCAACATCGTCAAATACCTCAATAAAGAATTTGTTGATTTGATGATCCTGATCCCCATAATCCCACAACTTATAATAATGCATCAAGTTATCCGTTAGTAGACCTAATAAAGAAGCAAATAAGGAAGGAGGCAGTAATTCCCTCCATCTTTTCTTATCTGCAAAGATGAGCCAAACTACCCATTCAATGATAAAGCGAATAATAAAGAACACAGTTTCACCAACTTGAAATTTTTTGTGTTATATTGATCTAACTCAAATTTTTATCAGCTTGAATATCCTGTACAACTATAGTTTCTGCAAAAAAGTCAAAAAATAAACGGTTTGGGAGTCTGGCGACAGAGCCGCTTAATGTATATTGCCTAAATCGTTTTGTTTTTGGTTAGAATGGTTGATATTGAAAACTTTGTTGAAAAGAGTGTTAACCATGACTGAAATGACTTTTAAAGCCTATTCCATCACAAATGAGATTAATTTAAACAACATCGCCATTCATTGTGGCATCCCAAAAAAATTCACTTGGGAGGAACCTTTAGTCCTGAGGAGTGATACGCTAAAATCCATCATTAATACACAGGTGGATGAATCACAAGCCGTTCTGGTTTTTTCTTTTGGCAGTATCGTGTTTATAAATTTTTCACAGTCCCATGAGATCAAGGCCTTTTTTCAATTCATCCATTCCTTTGAAAGGGATCTTGACCTTAGAAAAGCAGAAGTTTATACAGACGATTACAGTCTTCACATTGGGGAATCCGACAACATAAATTTGACCGATGAATACGTGATTGTTCCTACATATGAGAGCTTTTACCCGGAACTTATTTCGACCGTCCTTGCAAAATCCGTGGCACTTGAGAAAACGGAGGAACAACTTGGAAAAATCCTCGATAATCTGGAAAATGTCATTGACAGATTGGAAAAAGGGAAACTTTGGATTGGAAATAAGCAAATTGCGAAGACGACGGCTAAAATCGTGCGTCACGAATATAATACCCTTGCGTATATTATGATTTTGGATAAACCGGATATTACCTGGACCAGTAGCGCTGCAGGCGAATTTTATGATCTGATGATGGAGTTCTTTGAGCTAAATGACAGGTATGAAATTTTGAAAAGTAAAACAGAAATTTTAACGAATATCATGGAGGGTTTTTCCACGATTAGCCATTCCATAAGGGGATTATTTGTTGAATGGATCATTGTGATTCTTATCCTATTTGAAATTATCCTAACGTTATTAAATATTTAGAGTTCATACCTGCCGAATGGCGGGTTTTTTATCGTCTGTTTAAAATTTGGGAAAAGTAGTAAAATAGTTGCAAGTCTATTAAAAGGGAAGAAGGAAGGGGAAAGATGTGAAAATAGAACCCTTTGATTATGAAATGGAAACGATCCTTGCCCACTTTGCCGAGGATCCTGAGAGCCAAGGTGGCGCCATTGTTCCTCCGATCTATCAAAATACCCTTTTTGCTGCGAAGGATTGGGAAGGTCTCTGTAGTATGTTTGATGACCAAATCAACCATTGTCTTTATACAAGGGGCGGGAACCCGACGGTTCGCATTGTGGAAGAGAAGATAGCCAAACTTGCGGGCGGAGAACGGGCAAAATTGCTTTCCTCTGGTATGGCAGCGATCACGGCGGCAATCCTTCACTACCTAAAACACGGTGACCACGTCATTGCGGTAAGAAATATTTACGGTTCAGCACACAGCTTTTTGGGGAAATATGTGAAGGAAAAAATGAACGTTGATACGACCTTTGTTGACGGAAAGGATGTGGGGGAATTTGAAGCGGCCATCCGACCGAATACAACTCTAATATACCTGGAAAGTCCAACGACTGCTATTTTTGAGCTGCAGGATATTCCGGCCATTGTTGGGCTAGCCAAAAAGCACGGAATCAAAACGGTGATCGATAATACCTGGGCCACTTTTCTCTTTCAAAAACCCCTCGAAATGGGGGTAGACCTGGAGGTCCATTCCTGTACAAAGTACATCAATGGACATAGTGATGTTATTGCAGGAGCAGTCATCGGTCGGGCTGAGGATGTGGACAGCATTTTCATGAGGGAGCATATTCTGTTCGGGGCGAAAATGGCTCCCATCGAGGCCTGGTTAATTCTTCGGGGGATGAGAACTTTACCCTTACGCCTCCAAAGGCATCAGGAAAATACGATGAAGGTGGCCAAGTATTTAGAGCAACATCCCAAGGTTTTGGCCGTCCGCTATCCAGGGCTAGAATCCTACCCACAATACGAACTGGGGAAAAAGTTGATGACTGGGTATACCGGTCTGTTTTCCATCCGATTAGATTGTGCAGAAGAGCAGGTGCGTCAGTTTTTTAATGCCTTAAAAATCTTTAAACTTGGAGTCAGTTGGGGTGGGCACGAAAGCCTCTGTTATTCGCCGGCCATTAGCTATTACAAGAAACTACCGTATGAGCGATTTGTGGAGCTTGGTTTGTCGCTTTGTGATGTACGTTTGTCCATCGGATTGGAGAATCCGGATGATTTGATTGCGGATTTAGAGGATACGTTGCGAAAAATTTAGAGAAAATGAACTAACGAAAATAAGCCTACTATGTTTTAGTCGGCAGGGGTTATTTGATAAATCTCCGAAAGATTGATATTAAACACATTCCTATGATCCGTGTCATAGACTAGGATCATTTTCTCATTTTCATGGTAAGTTAACATACGCCCATAGATAGTGATTTCATCTTTCGTATCGATTTTAAGTTGTAAATTAGTGTGGATCCACTGACTGAATTTTTCACGGGATATCATAATGTTCTCTCCTTTGGCACCTGGCTGGCATGTTGTAGAACAACGAAGCCCCTGTAGTTTTGCGTCACCATTTTTCAATGGTTTTGCCTTTATCTTGGAATGTACTTGAATTGTTGACGTAAGTACCATTCTATCTAATTTTACAAATTAATTTATGATTATATTGGACTAAATTACAATTTTGTGGGTAGGAAAATATAACTATTTTATAGCTGGGTTCGGACGGATGGGATGTGAAAAAGTCTTTCATTTGTGATATGCATTTTATGTTCATATTATTTATCACTTTGAATCGATGCGAATTCCTTACGCTATAAGCCCTAGCATATGTGAAGTTTCTCCCGTTAAACAGACAACTCGGTATAAAGCGTGCTATAATCAAGGTGGGCTTAGAGCCCGTCATGTCCTTGATAGGAGAGATCATGATGATTATCCAATTTATTCGTTTACGATAAAGTAAGGTACAGTTCACGTAGGCTTATCCATTTTCTTTTTTGGAAAATGTGTAGGTTTATTTGGTTGTGCCTTTTTAACGTGTACAAAAACTAAATGAAAAGAGGAGATCATCATGAGTGAAAAGGTAAATCAAATTAACGGTATTGATATATGTACAGAAAGTTTTGGGAACCCAAACCATCCCGCGGTGCTGTTGATTATGGGCGCGATGTGTTCGATGGTATATTGGGATGATGAATTCTGCCAACGATTAGCGGACACGGGGCGATTTGTGATCCGCTTTGATAACCGGGATGTGGGGCGGTCTGTCACCTACCCACCGGGTAGCTCGCATTATACGGTGCAAGACATGGCCGATGATGCGGTGGGGGTGCTTGATTCATATGGGATTAAGCGAGCACATATTGCTGGCATGTCCTTAGGCGGGATGATCGCGCAAATCATCGCCATTAGGCATCCTGAAAGAGTTTTGACTTTAACGCTGATTGCCACCAGTCTTTTCGGTGGGGATGATAACGTCCGAGACTTGCCTCCGATGGATGAGAAAATTCCAGCCTATCATACTAAAGGAGCCACCCTGGATTGGGCAGATGAAGCCGTTGTTATTCCATACCTGGTTGACGGATCGCGCTTGCTTTCAGGTTCAAAGCGTGCATTTGATGAAAAGCGAGTGTATAAGCATGTAACTACAGAAGTGAAACGTGCCAATAACCTCCTCAGCATGTTCAATCATGCCTTTCTTAAAGGGGATGATGCGTATGAAGGAAAGATGAAGGAGATCCAAGTTCCATCTCTTGTTATCCATGGAACGGAAGATCCTGTGCTTCCCTATGAGCATGCTTTAGCATTAGTTGAAGAAATGCCAAATGCAACATTGTTGACACTCGACGGGGCCGGTCACGAAATTCACTTCGACGATTGGGATAAGATGATACAGGCCATTTCCATTCATACTTCTTAGTCTGCAATAAGGGGAGTTTCTCCCCTTACTTAAAAAGCAGAAATGGGAGGATATTCAAATATAGGGTTCGAATACTATCTGTAGGATGAACTATTTTATGAAAGAGAGGTCATTAAGCCAATGTCCGAAACTCAAAAGATGAAAGCAGTAGGTTTCTATCAACCCATATCAAAAACAGAGCCAGCACCGATTGTCGATATCGAAATCGAAATCCCGAAACCGCAGGGAAGAGACTTACTGGTGGAAGTTCGAGCGGTTTCAGTGAATCCCACGGACTGGAAGTCGTATCTTGGCAAAGATGCCAACGATTCATCGCTCACATTGGTGGGACGGGATGTCGCTGGGGTGGTTGTCGAGGTCGGGGAGGAGTGTACGCTATTTAAACCAGGCGATGAGGTTTTCTATGCCGGAACCAATATTCGACCAGGCGGTCACAGTGAATTTCACTTGGTGGACGAGCGGATCGTAGGCAAAAAGCCGAAGAGTATCGATTTCGCCCATGCAGCTGCATTGCCTTTGACCACAATTACCGCATGGGAAGCTCTTTTCGACCGGATGGGGATTTCCAAGAATCCAGCAGACAATGCAGGGAAAAGCATCCTTATCATTGGAGCGGCAGGGGGCGTAGGTTCTGTTGCCACACAAATTGCCAAGCTGGCCGGTCTTACCGTGATTGGAACCGCTTCGCGCAGGGAAACTATCGAATGGACAAAAGATCATGGGTCTGATCACACCATTGATCACCACAAACCATTTGGACCCCAGTTAAAAGAGCTTGGATTAGAGGGGGTACCATACATATTCGTTTTAACAAATCCGGATGACCATATGGAGCAAATCGCGGATGTGATCTCACCCCAAGGAAAAATTGGTACCATCCTTCCTTTCGAAAAGCCGTTCGATCGCAGGATTTTTGCGAAGAGCATCACGATTGGCTTTGAGTTAATGTACACACGCTTTGTATACCAAACCGAGGATATGATCGAGCAGCATCGCATCCTCAATCAAGCAGCGGAATGGGTGGATACAGGGAAGCTACGCTCTACGCTAACAGAGTGTATCACACCCATTAATGCTGCTAACGTTCAGAAGGCTTTTCAAAAAAGCATGTCAGGAAGTACAATCGGAAAGATTGTTTTGGAGGGATTTGGAAAGTAAAGCAGCTTCGTCTTTACCGTACCTCAGCGGGTAGGGGGAGCGATGGAATGAGCAAAGCCGGTTCCTTCAAATAGGTGACCGGCTTTACTCTAACCATGGGAAACTTATTGTTCCTTTTTCTGATCATCTGTTTCTTCATAAATCTTCGCTTGTTCTTCTTTCCACCACAGGGCTTCCTTAGGTTCTTCAAGAATGTCAGCTATTTCGTGCTTTTCCTCTACAGCCGGCGCGGATCCCCGCAACGCTCTGCCTGCGGTTTCCTTGACAAAAGTCATAGCCACAACTCCGATCAGACAAGTAGCCATTAAATAGTAGGCTGGCACCATGCGGTTTTCTGTGACTTTAATCATCCAAGCCATGATCAATGGAGTCGTTCCACCAAATAAGGATGCAGATATATTATAGGTGATGGCAAGTGCCCCGTACCTGACCTCCGTAAAGAATAAGGAGGGCAAAAGGGATGGCATCGTTCCCAGAAAGGCAGCCAGCAAAGAAGCTAAGATCATCAGTCCGAAGAAAACCTGGAGATTTGATCCGCTGCCTATCATCGTAAAAGAAGGGATAGATAGCAGGATTAATCCGATCAACCCCCCTATGATCAGAGGCTTTTTACCAATGTGGTCACTAAAATACCCGATGGTCAGAACAATAGGGATCATGATCAGCATGACAATTAAAATCAATAACAGCCCTTTTGTTTCTCCATAACCCAATACCGCATTTAAATGGGATGGCATATAGGATAACACCATATAATCTACTACATTATAGAAGAAAACGATGATCATCCCTTTGAGTAATTGTGGCCAATGGTAAACGAGAATGTTTTTTACTGATCCTTGTTGCTTTCTATTCCTTTCCTCTTGCTGCTCCATTGCTTTAAAAGCCGGGGTTTCCTCCAACTGGTTTCGCAGATACAGACCAATTAGGCCAAGCGGTGCAGCGATGAAAAAGGGAATACGCCAGCCCCATGCCAGCATCGTTTCTGGACCAAGCATAAAAGTTAGCAACGTGACTAGTCCAGACCCAGCAATAAACCCTACTAGCGTTCCGACTTCCAACCCGCTTGACATAAATCCACGCTTTTTATCCGGGGTTGATTCTGCAATGAACGTCATCGCCCCAGAGTATTCTCCACCTGTGGAGAACCCCTGAACCATTCGCGCGATGAGCAATAGAATAGGGGCCATTACACCAATAGAGGCATAACTCGGAATTAAGCCAATGCTAAGGGTAGAGAGAGCCATAATGATCAATGTGATCGACAGTATTTTTTTCCGCCCTAAACGGTCCCCTAGCATGCCAAAAAACAATCCACCCAGAGGGCGGACAAGAAAAGCAACAGCAAAAGTGGCAAACGTATATACCAATTGGGTAGGCCCACTTAAAGCCGGGAAAAAAACTTTACCAATGGTCACGGCCAAATAGGAGTAAATCCCAAAATCAAACCATTCCATGGCATTCCCGAGGGCGGTAGCGATAACTGCTTTTCTGGCAACATTTGTGTCTACAACGGTGATATCATCTTTATGTAATTTAGCATCCGATTTATTTCTAAATCCGAAGCGTTTGTTGATTTTATCAGCCAATTATCTTTCCCTCCTTGTCATGTCCCGATTACCCATGCACATTTTATTCATTTTTGACAGCATTTTCCGTTTTTATTCTGTAAAAACTGAAAAAAGGGCTATCGAAGTTACTCGATAGTCCCTTTTTTTGCTATGGGATAGATCCAAAAATGTTCGAACCGGAACCAATTCATTGACTCGGTGTCCCTTTTACTGAGTCTTTCACCCAACCCATTTTTCGTTCCGATCACTTGTGTGCGATGTGCCTTCAAAGCATCAATTTTTTGCTCCAGCACTTCACTCACATCCCAAGTGATATCCGGTTTTCCTAATACTTGTTCTGCATTTTTGACAAGAGCTCTGCAGTAGACAGGCGGGCGCTTCTCTTCCGGTATTTTCTGAACAGCCCGAATCACGATTTCTCCACAGGTATTATGATCAGGATGCCCGCTGTATCCCGGATAGAAGGTGATGATGAGCGATGGGTTGATCTCCTGTATAATGGTCAGCAAGCGATCAGCAAGCTCATCCAGGTCTTCAAACTCCAATGTTTTGTCCCGTAGCCCCAACAGACGAAGATCATCGATGCCAATTAGGCGGCACGCCTCCAATAATTCTTGTTTACGGACCTGTGGCAAGGTTTCCCGGTTTGCATAAGCGGGTACCCCCATATTCCTTCCCATCTCACCTAAAGTAGCACATACATACGTAACCGGTATTCCTCTTTGTCGCCACTGAATCGCCGAACCGGAAGCAAAGATTTCATCATCCGGATGTGGAAATACAAGGAGCACATGTTTTTCCATAGGTAACTATCCTTTCATTATAAGGTTATAAAGGCTGCTGGCTTAAATGCAAAGCGACTGCCAATCTACCTTCCGGATCATAGCCGACTAAAAGAAGCCTTCCTTGATCATCCCATTCCCAATCGGTGAGCCCTTCCGCGTACACCCATCCTAGCTCCATTTTCAAACCCACTCGATAAGGGCCATCCCCCGTGATTTTTCCATGTGAATAACGAATTCCGGCGTTACGGATGAATACACCCGAATGGTGAACGGATCCTTTGTTAGATGTATAAGCGCCCTGAGTATACGCCCCTTGATTGGACTCGAGATGCACATAGACCTGCTGCTTACTAAACCGGTCCAAAGCCTGTTGAACCTCTTCTTTACGAATAGACTCCACGTCGATTCTCCTTTTTTTTGTCATTATTATAACCTAAACGAATGAAATGAGGGGATTTTTAACAACACAAATAAGGAGCAGTTTTTTAAAAATTATACCATTGAGTGAAAGGGAATTGGAGTACGTTAGGATATATCCTTCCAAAATCTTATGTCTTTGTCCTGAAACCGTTTAACTAGTCTAGACCGCGATTTACATTTGCAGCAAATGAGATCAGTGATCTCCATCCTCCCAAAATCGTCCCAATCGGAGCGTGGATCTTCACTCTCAACGTTTTGGGATTGCCCGCAGGTATAGCAATAAACCTTTTCCATCCCACACCTCCTATCGCCACATCCTATTTACCTTTCTTACGTTTGATAACTTTTTATAATTATATTGATAAGTTTTTATTATAATGTCATAATATGGATGAATATATGATTATATGAGGAGGATTCTCAATGGCAAACGTTACTTTTAAAGGAAATCCCATTACGCTTTTAGGAAATGAAGTGAAGGTGGGTGATAAAGCCCCTCATTTTACGGTTTTAGCGAATGATTTATCCCCAGTTACACTTGAAGATTCTAAAGGAACAGTTCGTATTATCAGTGTGGTCCCATCTCTAGATACCGGAGTGTGCGACCAACAAACCCGCCGATTTAATGAAGAAGCTGCAAACCTAGAAGGCGTAACGATTCTAACTGTAAGTGTGGATCTGCCTTTTGCGCAAAAACGTTGGTGTGGAGCTGCAGGAATTGAGAGGGTTCAAACCTTATCAGATCATCGTGAACTGTCGTTTGGAGAAGCTTATGGGGTAGCGATTAAGGAGCTTCGTTTATTAACGCGTGCCGTCTTTGTTATCGATAAGAATGATCAAGTGACATATGTTGAATATGTACCAGAGGCAACCAATCATCCTCACTATGAAGCGGCGATCGATGCGGCTAAAAGCGCTTTAGTAGGATAAGGGTTCTCTATTAGCTTGACAAATTATCGTTTACTAAATAATAATCATAATTAAATTGTAATAATTATATATAGGTTATGAATAGCTATAAGTTGATTTAATCATGAAGGAGGAAGTGGAATATGTCTCTTATTGGAACTGAAGTAAAACCGTTTAAAGCACAAGCTTATCGTAATGGAGAATTTGTTCAAGTTACGGATGCTGATTTGAAAGGAAAGTGGAGTGTTGTTTGCTTTTATCCAGCAGACTTTACTTTCGTATGCCCAACCGAGCTTGAGGATTTGCAAAACAATTACGAGACTCTAAAGGGACTTGGCGTTGAAGTGTATTCTGTTTCAACAGATACCCATTTCACCCACAAGGCTTGGCATGATAGCTCCGAAACGATTGGTAAAATTACTTATACGATGATTGGGGATCCTTCCCATACCATCTCCCGTAACTTTGATGTGCTGATTGAAGAAGATGGTGTCGCGGATCGTGGGACGTTTATCATTGATCCAGATGGTGTCATTCAGGCGCTTGAAATTAATGCGGGTGGCATTGGCCGCGATGCAAGTATCCTTGTGAACAAGATCAAGGCAGCCCAATATGTTCGTAACAATCCAGGTGAGGTTTGCCCGGCTAAATGGCAGGAAGGTTCTGCAACGCTTAAGCCAAGCATAGATCTTGTAGGAAAGATTTAAGGAGCACAATCCATGCTAGATGCAGAGATTAAGTCACAATTAAACCAATACCTGGCGCTGATGGAAGGCGATGTGGTGCTCAAAGTCAGTGCCGGTTCGGATAATGTATCGAAAGAGATGCTGGATCTATTGGATGAAGTATCCAGTATGTCATCCAAAATAAGTGTAGAGAAAACGGAGTTGCGGAGAACGCCGAGCTTTAGTGTGAATCGTGTGGGCGAGGATACGGGCGTGATCTTTGCTGGAATTCCTTTGGGACACGAATTTAGTTCGTTCATTTTGGCTTTGCTACAGGTGAGTGGAAGAGCACCTAAGGTTGATCAGAAGGTGATCGAGCAAATGAAAAGCATCAACGGTGACTATCATTTTGAATCTTACATTAGTTTGAGCTGCCACAACTGTCCCGAAGTCGTGCAGTCACTGAACTTGCTGAGCATCCTGAATCCTGGCATTACACATACCATGATTGACGGGGCGGCGTACAAAGAAGAGGCAGAAAGCAAAAACGTCCAGGCTGTGCCATCTGTTTTCCTAAATGGCGAATTCTTCGCCGGTGGCCGGTTGACCCTCGAAGAAATATTGGCTAAATTAGGCCAGGCCCCGGATGCCTCAGAACTTGCCGACAAGGACCCGTTTGATGTTCTTGTCGTAGGGGGCGGTCCAGCCGGTGCGAGTGCAGCCATCTATGCCGCTCGCAAAGGCATTCGTACCGGCATCGTGGCAGAGCGTTTTGGCGGGCAGGTCTTGGACACCTTGGGCATTGAGAACTTTATCAGTGTAAAACACACCGAAGGCCCTAAGCTTGTAGCGAGTCTTGAAGAGCATGTAAAAGAGTATGGCATTGACGTCATGAAATTACAGCGTGCCAAACGCTTGGAAAAGAAGGAATACATTGAACTTGAACTGGAAAGCGGTGCAGTCCTTAAGAGCAAGGCTGTTATTCTCTCAACAGGCGCACGTTGGCGCAACGTAGGCGTGCCCGGGGAAAAAGAGTTCAAAAACAAAGGTGTTGCTTACTGTCCACATTGTGATGGCCCTTTATTCATCGGGAAAGATGTCGCTGTGATCGGCGGCGGGAATTCCGGTATCGAAGCAGCGATTGATCTTGCGGGCATTGTAAAACATGTCACTGTTCTTGAATTTATGCCGGAGCTCAAAGCCGATGCCGTATTGCAAAAGCGTCTTTACAGTCTGCCTAACGTCACTGTATTAAAGAACGTTCAAACCAAAGAAATCACGGGTACCGACAGAGTGAACGGAATTACCTATGTTGACCGTGATACAGAAGAAGAGAAGCATGTTGAACTGCAGGGAGTATTTGTTCAGATCGGACTTGTCCCGAATACCGATTGGTTAGGTGACACGATCGAACGGACCCGCCTTGGGGAGATTGTGGTCGATCGCAAAGGCGCGACCAACATGCCTGGCGTGTTTGCTGCAGGTGACTGTACTAATAGTCCCTACAAGCAGATCATTATTTCCATGGGATCGGGTGCGACTGCCGCATTAGGTGCATTCGATTATCTGATTCGAAACTAGTATTCATATGAGAAGTCGCTTCGCTATCGTTACGATAGTCTAGCGGCTTTCTTTTTTGTGAAAAACCAAAAGCGCAGGAACGATGTCATCCATCATCGCTCCTGCGCCTGGGTATTACCGTAGATTAAGTACATAGTAACATAATAATATTTTATTATCAATAGTATAATAAAAACTTATAAATTGGTTAGACCAGGGGGGAGTACTGCCGTCATTACCACGTTGACGCATATATTCAGAGAACGACGCATAAACCGATGAAAGTGACGCATATATTCAAAAAATGACGCATAACTCTTTCTTTTTGGCGCTTAAAACAGGGAAATCGATAGAGGCGAAGAAAAGGTACTTAAGAATAACGTACAAAAGGGGGCGCAAAAATGGATTTTCTTTTCGAATCCCAGTATGAAGGCGAGAAAGTATCCTTAAAAGACTTGATGAATGGAAAACCTACTGTTCTCGTCTTACTCAGGCATCTTGGCTGACCCATCTGCCGAGATTTCCTCGCGCAGTTGCGCGAGTATCACACCTCAATCGAAAATCACGGAGTAAAAATGATTGCCGTCGTTCCTACCGATTCACCTCAAATTAGAGAATTCCTAACGGTTTATGGACCATATCCCTTTGCTATTTTAGGAGATCCCAAGCGAATTGCCTACAAAACTCTTGGGCTCAGGCATGTTCCCGTATTCAAGTCCCTAAAAATCATGACAGAGTATCTGCTAAATGGCAGAATACGTGAGATTTTTCCTAAAGATGATGAACAAATGAAAATCATAAAAAAGGCTATGACCAGTCAAGATGTATACCAACTGGGTGGAACCTGGCTCATAGAGTCAACAGGAGAAATTCTTTGGCAACACATAGACTCTGACCCGAAAGATCATGCACAAATCCAGGAGATTTTACAGACATTAGAGAAAGATAGGGCGAAAAGGGGAGACCATCAATTCTAGAAAATTTGGCCGAGAGGCGGAACGTCGATCCGTTCATTCCCACCTAAGGGTTCAGTCTCGTTGATTCAATTTCTAGCGGCCTCCAAGATTCAGTAGGTATCCTTAATAGAAATTTGCAAAAAATTAATAGGAAAATTCCTACTTTTCTAGAATAAAATAAAATAGAATAGTAGTTTCACCAATTCTAGCAGTGTCTCTGCTAAAAAATGATCATAGGGAGAGTGTAGAATGGGAACAAAGCGGGAACTGATGTTTATTAATGGAGAATGGGTTGCAAGTGCGAATGAAGAATTTATTCCGGTTGAAAACCCATCTAAAATAGGGTCTATTATTGCTGAGGTGCCGAGGGCGACCGCGGCGGATGTGGATATAGCGGTTCAGGCTGCGGCTAAGGCATTCAAGGATTGGAGATTTGTGCCTGCGCGTGATCGGGGGAAGCTGTTAACCAAGATTGCTGATAGGATAGATGAAAAATCGGAAGAGATTGCACGCATGATCTCAATGGAAACAGGCAACGCAATTCGGACGCAGGCAAGACCCGAAGTAAAAAATGCGGCTGATTTGTTTCGTTACTTTGGGGGCGTAGCAGGGGAAATAAAAGGGGGAACGCTGCCTGTAGATAACAAGCTGTTTGCCTATACCCAACGCGAGCCATTTGGTGTGGTAGGGGGGATTATTCCTTGGAACGCACCAGTACTCCTTGCGTGCGCAAAAATTGCTCCTGCATTAGCTGCAGGGAACACGCTAGTATTAAAAGCAGCAGAAGATGCTCCGTTAGCTGTGCTGAAAATTACCCAGATCTGTGCGGAGTTTTTCCCGGCTGGGGTATTGAATGTCCTTACGGGACTGGGAGAAGAATGTGGTGCTGCTTTGGCTGAACATCCATTGGTGAGAAAACTAACTTTTACTGGTTCTACAGAAGTCGGAAAACGCATCATGCATGCAGGTGCGGATCGAATTGTTCCTGTTTCGCTTGAACTGGGAGGAAAAAGTCCGCAGATTGTTTATCCGGATGCGGATAATGATAAGGTTGCAGATGGTGTCATCTCGGCGATGCGTTTTACCAGGCAGGGACAATCCTGTTCCGCAGGTTCCCGCCTTTATGTGCATACGTCTATTCTCGATTCCTTCCTAGAGCGAATTTCGAACAAGCTAAGCCAGCTAAAAGTTGGTGATCCACTTGATGAGGAAACTGATATGGGTGCGATCATTAACGGAAAACAATTTAACAAAGTGTGTTCCTTTATTGAAAAGGGGTTGAAAAATAACAATATTCGCCTTGTATTAGGAGGGCTTCCACCAAAAGAAGGCCCACTTACCCAAGGTTACCATCTCGAACCTACAGTGTTCATCATCAACGGACATGACCACAAGCTTGCGGGAGAGCTTGCACAAGCTGAAATTTTTGGACCGGTTTTAGTGGTTGTTCCATGGGAGAACGAAGAGGAAGTCATTGAAATGGTAAACGACAGCCATTACGGTTTAGCTGGTTTTATTTGGACCCAGGACATAAGTCGAGGCTTGCGAGCTGCCAACTTGATGGAATCCGGGTGGATCCAAGTCAACCGAGGAGGTGGACAGCTTACAGGGCATTCCTATGGAGGTTATAAGCAAAGTGGTATAGGGCGTGAACTTTCCTTGGAAGGGATGCTAGATAGCTTCACACAGGTGAAAAGTGTGTTGGTGAATTTGGAGTAGGGGGGATTGTCGAAGATCGATTTACATTTGCCTTTTAATCTTATTGTGGGCACTCCTTTTTTGGAGGGCCTTTTTTGGCGTGGTCAATAAGGATATGACCCAAGTTTAACATGATTTTTTGCATGGTAATTTCACCCAGTAAGCGCTATAATTATCTCAATTCATAATTAAATTGCGACTACGAAGGATGTTCAACTTGAATATTGCGAAAGAAATATTGCTGCAGCACTTTTTTTCCCTTATGCCGTTTGTATTGTTTAATATCTATTATCGAGATAAGATGCAAAATTATGATAGAAAGTTTATCGTGATCACCAGTGTAATTTGTCTGTTCCTATCTATGACCTTTGGTACCGGTGTTATTACTGGATTCTTTTATGATAGCAGATTTGTTATCATGTTTTTCGGACTCGTATTCGGTGGCTTACAGACGGGTTTTATTCTTTTGGCTGAATTCGTCGTATACCGTTTTTATTTAGGTGGCGATGGAGCATGGCCTTCTATGATTACCATGTCGATCGCGTTTCCTTTGTCCGTTCTTTTATATAAAATTTATCAAAAAACCCATCGCAAATCGCTGGTTATTTTGACTTCAGGGTTTATCATTTCTATGATTCCATTGGCTACGATCTATATCCGTAATCCTGTGGACGTTACATCGCATCCTGTGTTTCACACCTTTGCGATCCCCGTACAAAATGCTATTGGAATTTGGCTCTTAATTGCGTTATTTCAGAGAGCGGTTTCGAATAAGGAATTGTTTATTAACTATGCACGAGATGAAAAGATTGAGGCAATGAGTCATGTTGCAGCCTCGCTTGTTCATGAAGTGCGAAATCCGCTAACGGCTGTGAAAGGGTTTCTAACATTGATCCGTGAAAGCCCAATGGACAGAAGTAAAGTGGAACGCTATATTGACATTTGTACGGAAGAGATCCAGCGCACAGAAAGCATACTTTCCGAATATCTTTCTATATCTAAGCCAACGACCGAGAAACGGGAAGCAGTTGATTTATATCCTCTATTACTAGCCGTCATAGATGTGATGAAGCCATACGCAAATATGCAAAATGTTCACATGGATATGGATAAAGCAGTGGGGCCTATTCCGATTCTCGCGAATCAAGATAAGGTAAAACAAGTCCTTCTTAATTTTATTAAAAATGCAATCGAAGCATGCGCCAATGTCCCTAATGGCGAAGTAACCCTTCGAATTGAAGTAGTTGCCAGAAAGGCAGTACTTACAATTAAAGACAACGGGATTGGGATGAGCCAGGAACAAGTTGATCGCTTGGGGTCGATTTATTTCTCGACAAAAACAAAGGGTACTGGCTTAGGACTAACGTTCTCTTATCAAGCCATTCACGAATTAGGTGGTTCAGTATCTGTACGTAGTGCTCCACAGATTGGGACCCAATTTACGATTACAATACCTATCCTAAAGGATGAATATATTTTAGAGCATGTACACGATCAGCCACTAAAAAGCTAACGCTTTCTCTCAACAGGGGACTGACCCTTGTCGTAGAATGGTGCCTTTTGGTGCAACCATAGCCCATACAAGAGATCATTATTTTCTATGGGATTTAGGCTCTACTGCTGCGTTGGGTGCGTTCGATTATGTTAATCGAATTTATCAGAAGTCGCTTCGCTATCGTTCTGATAGTCAAGCGACTTTTTTTAATGTATTTGAAAAGCATGGTTGAAAAAACTTAATAGAGTAAAACTGAAACCAAATTCCTTGACAAAAAGGGTTATTAAAAATAAACTAACTTACATAAAGTAACTATACACTTTAATTAAACTAATCTATTCGTGATCGCTATCATAGCTTTTTGGAACCATAATAAAGAATAACTCTAGGAGGGCTATTATGGGATTTCATACAAAACCAGCCACATTTGTTGGTCATGTAAAAATCAAAGTGGAAAATTTAGAACGCTCTTTAAAATTTTATCAAGAAATTCTTGGTTTCCAAGTCTTAGAACAAACAACATCTACAGCGAAGCTTACAACGGATGGGAATACAAGTTTTTTATCTCTTGAACAACCTGAACATGTTATACCAAATCAGGGAAGAACATCAGGTCTATTTCATTTTGCCATCCTATTACCAAAAAGGTCAGATTTAGCTAATCTGTTGATTCATTTTAGGGAAGATGGAAGGCAATTTTTTGCAGCCGAAGATCACCAAGTGAGTGAGGCGCTTTATTTAAATGATCCGGATGGAAACGGGATTGAGATTTATGCAGACCGTGATCCTTCTACTTGGACTTGGAAAGGTACGGAAGTGGATATGACAACGATCCCATTGAATATAGAGAATCTCTTAACTAGTATAGTACCTGGGGAGTCCTGGGAGGGAATGCCAGAAGGGGCTGTAATGGGTCATATTCATTTACACGTTGCCGAATTAGCTCAAACGGAAGAATTTTATGTCGAAGGACTTGGGTTTGATGTGGTAAATCGCTATAAAGAGGAGGCACTATTCCTTTCCTCTGGGAATTATCATCATCATGTGGCAGTGAATATATGGAATGGGTTAGGAGTGCCAACTCCTCCAGAAAATAGTGTCGGTCTAGAATCCTTTACACTCATTTTGTCAGATGAAGAAGCTCGTCAACATATCGTGACTAATCTTAAACAGATAGGGGCCATTGTTAAGGAAGAAGACAATCTTTTTGTTACGCATGATCCTTCGGGGAATCGTATCAAATTAGGAATATAAAAGGGGCACATAGAAGTGCCCCTACCTAATTAATTGTCACCGGCTCCAACAATCACCAACAGAATGAAAAGTACCAAGATAATTAAAAACATGTCATCATTGAACAATCCAGCAAAGCTGCTCATAAAGTGATCCACTCCTCTTCATGGTGTTAGCTTACAAATTTAGATTATGAGAAGGAGATTTTTTTGTTTGGACGAATGACCAGTTGATTTCAAAATAGGCAAAATCATTCCCTTTTATTAAGGTATTAGGTCCATTCAACGGATTATCACATATGATGGATCAGAAGTAGGCCATTTAACCATGAACGGGGGGATGATCAATGGCAATTATAAAACCACCAATACTTCAAAGTGGAGATACAGTGGGGATCGTGACTTTGGGCAGCCCGCTGGATGCAGCTGTAATCGATTCCCGTGCAACAACTTTAAGGAATATGGGATTTAACGTAGTATTTGGTCGATATGTCTATTCACGAAGCGGTATTGTCGCAGCGTCTGCCAAACAAAGGGCTGAGGACCTTATGATGATGTTTGAAAACAAACAGGTAAAAATGATTCTGCCCTCAAGAGGGGGAACTGGGGTCATCGATATACTCCCTTATTTAGATCCCAGGATTATTAGACAAAATCCTAAGATTATAACGGGTTACAGTGACGTCACTATTTTATTAAACGCAATAAACCAGTTCACGGGATTAGAGACTTTTCATGGTTTTTTGCTGATCGACTTTAAACCAGATACACCTGCCTATAACTATAATGAATTTTTCACAGCTACTTCCAGTTTAACAGCCCCAAGAGTGATTAATAATCCTCCAGGAATCTCTTTAATGAGTTTGGTAAGCGGAAATGTAACCGGTCAACTTGTGGGTGGAAATTTGACATCCATTGTAGGGGCTTTAGGGACACCCTATGAAATTGATACGCGAGGTAAGATATTTCTACTAGAAGATGTTCATGCACCAACAAATACGGTATACCGTTATTTACAACAATTAATGTTGGCAGGCAAATTTCGGGATTGTATCGGGATCATTATGGGGCAGTGCACAGATTGTCCGATATCCTACAATACCTCCTATAATGATCTTATCAACAGTTTACTTGTACCACTAGGAAAGCCGCTTATGACCAATCTTGCAACAGCCCATAATTACTACAAAATTACGCTGCCTATTGGAGCAGAGGTAAATCTTAATACAGTCAATAATACATTAACTGTTCTAAGACCTTCGGTAGTTGCGTAACTCAGAAAATTAATCCTCACGAAACCACAAAACTACATTTTTATGGATAGCAAAAGGAGCGGTAACCTAAACCGCTCCTTTTAGTAATTTGTTTAGAAAATCCATAAATGGAAACGAATATTACTTTTGATTCATGGAAACATTATACATGCTTACATTTTACATAAAAGGAGATAAACAACGATGAAAAAACTTTCTGCAGTTGGTTTATTAGCTCTCTCCGTAATCCTTCTTTCAGGAAATCCAGTAAGTGCAAACCAATACGAGAATAATGGGAATGGTATGAATGGAGTAACTACCAATAACCAAGGAACCTACAATAACGATTACCGCGCCCGTACTACAGCTACAGCTGCCGACAATGGGATGGATTGGGGTTGGTTAGGGCTTTTAGGTCTAATTGGTCTTGCTGGCCTACGTGGGCGAAATCATAATCCCGAACCTGAACGTCATTGATAAAAGAATCTCCCAAAGTTTTACCCCGTTTAAGGGGTACCGGTTAAAAAGGCTGCTAAAAGCAGCCTTTTTATTATACTCGGGAATCTGATACTATGATGATATAAATACCTAAGGAGCGGTAAATTATGGCACGTGTCTTATTTATTAATGCTGGATCAGAAGGACATGTCAATCCAACAATGGGAGTGGTACGGGAGCTTATCTTGCGGGGAGAAGAAGTAGTGTACTTTACGATCGAGGATTTTCGAGAGCGGATTGAAGATACTGGGGCGACAGTACGAACCATTGATGCTCAAAAATTTATAAAAGCCTTTATCTCAGGTGGAAGAAATTATGTACTAGAGAGGGTCAACGGTCTTTTACTTACGGCAGATATCGTTATCCCTAGCGTTTTGGAACAGATTAAAGGAGAGCATTTTGACTATATCATCCACGATTCCATGTTTGGATGTGGACGAATACTTGCGCAAATCCTCAAGCTACCTGCCATTTGTTCTTGCACTTCTTTTGCCCATACAAAAGCTTCATTCGATGAAATGATAGAGCATCTTTCCGATAAGGTTCCTACAGAAATATTAAAACCCATACAAGATAAATTCCAAAGCCTAACGCAAATGGTGAAGGAAAAATACGGTGTGGAAATCCATTCCCCTTATGAAGTTTTTTGCAATCCTGCACCACTTACCATTGTTTATACCACAAGGGAGTTTCAGCCTTTTGCAGAAGCATTTGATCAAACATACAAATTTGTAGGTCCATCTATCTCTTCACGATTATCACAGGAAAGCGTCGATTATCCTGCGATCAAGGGGAATCGCCCCATTTACATTTCCATGGGTACTGTTTTTAACCCGTCGATTGACTTCTATAAGCTATGTTTTGAGGCATTTGGGAACACGGATCATAGCGTTGTCATGTCTGTTGGAAATAGAGTTCGGATTTCTGAGCTAGGCGAGATTCCCGAAAACTTCCTGGTGAAAAATTATGTTCCACAATTGGAACTACTGAAATACACGAAATTATTTATTACACATGGTGGGATGAATAGTACCCATGAAGGTCTCTATTTCGGTGTTCCACTCCTTGTCATCCCGCAAAGCGCAGATCAGCCGATTATTGCCGGGCAAGTGGCCAAGATTGGAGCGGGGATTCAATTAGACATGCAAAGCTTGACTGCACATCAACTGCGTGAGGCCGCTGATCAGGTATTAAACGACCCGTCCTTCCATAAAGCAGTGGCAAATATGAGGGAATCCTTCCAACGAGCAGGAGGGTATCGGCAGGCTGTGGATGAGATTTTTGCATTTAAAGATAGACAAGCCTAATCAAGGCTTGTTTTTTATGTTCTAAAAGAAGGGGTTTTCCCATAATCATTAGGTAACAAGGTCAAATGGTACCCGTGTTACCACAAGGAGGTATGATGATGGGGAGAGAAGATAATCGCAAACGTCTATCAAGTTCTTATCAGGATGAAGAGCTTGAAAAGATGAACCGTATTTCAGCAGCTCTAGGAATCGCTCCGACAACCTTGCAGACGGAGTTGGTCAGACACGGTATTAACAATCCGATCGTTATGGATCAGATCATCTCGAAATATCGTGCAAAAGCGAGGTTTCATATTTTTACAAGTTATCATAACGATACGCTTAACTTTTCCATTGTTGATAAAGTAAAGGTGAAGGGGAAAAAGTAGTCGGTATGAACAATCATAGATTAAATATAGAATTAGAATCTTTGCAAGAGGTTTCAGCTGCTTTAGAGTCCATGAAACCTGCAAAACTATTTCGAGTTGAAAAGGGAAAGCTGGTTCGTAGAGTCCGCAGCGAACGAAGCGATAAAAAAATAAAAGCTAGGGTATGGATCAACAAATTGGCGAACGAAAATTTGATGATCTTGACTGCTGCTTATGGAAAGAAAAAATCGAAGATTTTATCGGATATCTGTCAATCTGTTTTAACAAACCAATCCCTTTTGGTTCCGATCCTAAAACACCTTAATTATCCAGGTGCAACATTCAGAGTAGTTGGATCAGTTTCTAAAGAAAAAGAATTGAAATTAAGATTAGACGAGTAGGGATTATCGCGGAAAAAGGAGGAGTTATGGTGGAGATGGAAGAGAAGGGGTATAAACGAGTGAGTTCGAGGTATGAAGAGGAAGAATATATAAAACTCAAACGCTTATCAACGGCATGTGGAATCACACCCACGACTTTACAAACTTTCTTCACCCGACTTTGTATGAACAACGAAACCATTCTCAATTTCACCCAGCAACATTTCGACGATTCCTCGTTATTTAGGGTCATACCGAGCAAGATCGATGGAAAGGTAGAGCTGATTTTTGCTGAGAAACCGAATAAGAAAAAGCGAAGAGTATGAGTAATCTTAAATGAAGAGGCACCCTGACCTGATCCCGGTCCGATCAGGACAGGATGGTGAGAGAAGGTGGTCAGGCTGTCTCGATTTCAAGCCCCTCAAGGCCAATCGCGAGGGAATGAGAGGATTCTTGATTCTTGTCCCATAAAAAATAGTACCCCTGACCCAATTCCGGCCGAATTCTCGGTGCATGGATCCTTACTAACCATACCAGTTTTTCCGTTTCTTTAACTACGGACAACGATGAATCCGATCATCACAATTGTATATACAGCCTTTACAATGAACTCGGATACTGCTCCCGATGCAGAACCCGTTTTAATCCAAGGAATACCAAACGGAATTTTAATGATCGGATAGAAATAACGAACCCTCTCTTTTGTGAGCGAATCAGCAATTAAGTGTGATAAGTACCCACTGAATCCAACCCACATAAGGTTCTGTAATCCGAAATGGACCCCGATTAAGTAGCATACGTATGTCCATATCCCCAAAGCCCATACAGTATGTGTTAAACCTCTATGCTTGGCAATCATACAAAGAAAGGAGAATACTGCTAATGCAATCAGCCATGTTTCGTTATTTATGAATCCAAAGTAGGCGAAAGCAGTACCGCATATCCCTAAAGTCACTTTTCGTTGAAGATCATCACGTACGAATAGACTACATAGTAATAATACCGCTACCACACTTAACGCAGTCGTATGTCCGAACCCTGTAAAAAACGCTACAGCACCTAAAATGGCCAACATCATCAATCCGAACCACCGTGCCTTTTGGGAACTATCGGTTACCATTTTCCCTAGCATTCCACTTGAATCTAGATCAGGAGCCAATGCCGATAGCCCACCAATTAACACGCCTCCTACTAACATTTCCGTTATTCCATTGACAGACCATATATTTATTCCGTTTAATACAGCCTCTACACCAACACCTGTTACAATTCCTAGATAGAGATGCGTTTTCCCTGTCATTTTACCTCTCCCATTTATAGACGCGTACTCATAAAAAGTCATTTTTGTATATTTAAAGTATATTAAACCATAGTATGCTTCCTGACTAGTATTAATTGATGTTTCGAAAGGGGTTTATAGAGAGGAGTGATTAGCCTGGCTACATTAGTTATAGGGGCTATGTGCAGCAAATACATATTTTTGGAAGAAAATTAGTTTTTGCTTGGACTAATGGTAGTATAACCAACCTTACAGGAGCTTTTTAATCCGCTGTTCAATCATTCACCTAATTTCTATGTTTATGGATACGTGTCCATTCCTTTATGGGAAGATGCTCATATGGGTGTATTCTAAAGGAAAGGGAAACTAAATGATGAGCTTATTTCATGGTTTATTTAACGATGAAGACTTTCTAATCATTCTTGTCCTTTATGTTCTTCTTGTTATTGTTTTAGCAGCAGCGGATTAGGGCAAAAGAAGCGGAATTCCTCCGCTTCTTTCTAATAAATAGCCCCTGTCCCTCTCACCCTCACATCTGCATTTACCGTAAATTCAATTTCCGGATAAATCTTTTCCCACTCCTGCCATTCATTTTGATTATTGAAATGGCTTGCTCGATATCTTAGTCCAAACCCGATCGGGTCGACGTTAGCCTGTTGAAGCTTTTTTACTAGTTTCAGAACGTTTTTGTTGATCTCTTGCTCGGTCAGAACCTCCAATTGATGCAATTTTTCAAGTGCCAAAGTTTCCTTGGACTCTTCAATGGTCACTGACATTTTGCAATGAATATGGATCCTTGTTTTTTCACCGACTAGCAGATCGTATTTAAGCTTTGCCGAATCCGCAAAAACAAAAAATTCCTTACCATCTGCATGGATTTTAAAGTCTGTTTTCTTTAGCCTGCCTAAGAAGGTATTCAAAATCTCGCTCTCTAGATCGTTGAGAATTAAGCTCATCCTATAATTTTTGAAAATCGCAGAGGATCGAATGGAGTATTTATCTCCTTCCGCCTGAATAATCGGAAGGATCGGGTCAACTCCCTTTTCTTTAATCCGACGGTAAAAATCAAAGAGGGGTTCTGTAATAATATAAGGTGCCTCCGTTCCTGAACGGCCAAAATATAAAAACAGGGCGTTGCCTGGAAGACGCTCAAACGTGGGCTTGATATGAAGTACTTCCAGGGCAGTAGGGGATCCAACTCCCATATAGGCAATCCCTTGGATGTCCCTCCTACGGATAAACCAATCAAGAATCTCGGATACGTCTTCTTTTTCAACAAAGGATTGTCCTAGAATAATCGCTTTGGCATGACTAAAATCAAGCTCCTTGTCTAACTGAGAGCGAAGGACACGAACCGCATCGGTCATCGAATCGGTTTCTGTTGTAACAATTTCCGACTCATTGGACTTGGCAGAGGGCTTTTCTGGAGGAATCGCAGCTTTAAAGGTTATTTTATACTTGGCATGATCTGAGGTTGACTTGTCTACACCAATAGCCACCACAAAAAATCGTTTATCAATATCTTTATAGCCACAGCCTGCCAATAGGAAGAATAAACAAGCAATAAAGAATTTAAACCCTCTCATGTCCACGCCTCCAAGCAAAATAGCACAGCAAGAAGATTAAAAGAAATTCACCAAATAAGCGAATGGTGTACCAAATAAGACTCAAGGAACGAATCTGCGATTGAAACAACAACTTCTCTACGGCAAAGGTAACACCGCAAAATGTAAGGGTCACGACCCAAGGCAACACCCGCTGAACCTTTGGCTTATACTTTTTGAGATTTATCGCACCTTTCATTAATTCAAGACCAACATGCCAATGAATGAGTGCACTTGTTAGAGAAATAGAAACATAAAGTAAGAGAAATAAGCCAATCCCTCTTTCGATTGGACTCAAATCAAAGCGAATGGTATCTGCTGTCATCACCCAAGGATACCTTGCAAGACCAACAGCTTCCGAGCCTATCAACCCAATGGGAACAAAAAAAGTCGTAAATAAATTAACCAGTGCAACGCCGCCAATCATCCACGCCCGACTTGCCTTAAACTGAACTTTCGCTACACTAGCAAAAATAATCATATTTAAATAACCGGCGAACGTGTATAAAGCGACGGTAAAACTGTCCCATGCCGGGATTGAAAAGGCATGTGTACCGACTTCTTTGACCGCATCCCATGAGAAATAGGGATGGGTATAAACCTTTAGGAAGATGATCACGACGAGCGGTAAATTGATAATTAAAAGCAATTCCAACAAATACAACACTTTGATCGATGGCATTTTTGCACACAGGACAACAAAAACAAGGAAGATGAATAAAAAAATCCATTCAGGCATTTCTGGGTTAATATACTGTTTACTCACATCAACAAAAATTAAGATCGTAATCATTCCTGCAATAAACCAGTTAACCCCTAAAAACAGCAAAAATAACGTTCGAATCCAAGGCTTCATATAGCGGTTCATGATTTCCGGCAAACTCTCACCAGGAAAACGATTCATGCATACTCCAAAAATCCACATATTGATTGTTCCTACAAGTAGGGCTAGCATCATCGCCGATAAGGCTCCACTGAAACGCTGTTGAAGAAGAACATTCGGAACAAAAGCGACCACATTCACCGTCATATTGAGGAAAATCAAATAATAATAAAAGCGATTCATCCTTTTTCTTCCTTCACTCGCTTGATTTCTTCTTGATCCGTTGAACTCTTCATAAATAGCCTTAAATAGGGCTGGCCAAAGCTATCTAAGTGGACAAGATAGGCGACGATTCCCACCAGCCCAACAATAAATCCAATCATTCCAAATACAGTCGAAATAAATAATAATAAATACTTTACACCTCGCATCGCAAAGCCCATGGCATTGATCGGAATGACAAAGTTTGAGATCGCTACAGCAGCGATCAGAATGACCATAATATTGCTCACCAGGGCTGCCTCCGTAGCCGCTTGTCCCAAAATCAATCCGCCAACGGTTGTAGCGGTTGAACCAATCATTTTCGGCAATCGTAGACTGGCCTCCGTTAAAAACTCCATCATGAGAAGCATCAAAAAAACCTCAATAAAAGCCGGATAGGGAACAGAAATTCTGCTGCCGGCAATCGTTAAGGCGAGCTGATAGCGAAACAGTTCGGGATTGTAAGCGGTAGAAACCACATATAAAGAAGGCAAGGTGATCGTGATAAATAGCCCCAAATAACGCAAAATGACGACAAATCGACTTGTCCAATAGGTGTGATACAAATCATCCATCGAGGCCATGAAATCATAAAAGACACTCGGAAGAAGTAAAACAAAGGCATTGCCTTGCATGACGATGGCAATTTTTCCTTGAGCCAAATTATAAGCCACACGATCTGGCCTCTCCGTAAGCAACAACGTTGGAAACATGGTTTTTTTTCTTCGGCTTAAGTGTCGGTGTAGTTGTCCATTTGAAAGAATGATCGAGGTTTCCTTTTGAATTTCCGCCAGCCTTTGGCGTAGACCCTCGAGTACCAAAGGATCCACTAATTTTTCATCATATAAAATCGCAATTGGGGTTGGGGCTTGATGACCAATCTCCTGGTTTTCAATCCTCAAACTGGGCTGATAATATCGATCCCGAATCATGTTTAAATTTGTTGCAATGTCTTCACTAAACGAATTCTGAGGGCCTTGGACGGTGGATTCAATTTTGGCTTCGGAAATTCCAGTGTTTGCGACTTTCCTTGTATCAATCAAACGAATCTTTGTTCCTGAAATGAATACAACGGATCCATGAAGGAATTGATTTAACGTCTTTTCCGGGTTGATATAGGAAGAGGTTTGAAAAAGGTTATCTAGATATGACATATAATCGTGGAATGAATCTATTTCAAAAAAGGGAATGAGCAGATAATCTTGAATGAACGTTTGATCGCAGATACTCTTGATATAGAAAAATTGGGCTTTTTTCCCTTTAGATTCAAGATTTTGAAGACATATATCATCAGAGGCAGCGAGTTGAGATTGCAACCAGGTCAAAAGCGATTTAGCTGGATCGGATTTTAACATAAGGGATTCCTTTCGTTAGACAAATTCTTCCATAGTGTACCCCTTGGTTAAAAAATGTATGAAGAAATGGACCTTACACTTGATGAAGCAACCATGTAGCAGATAGTGAAGTATTCCGGCAATATCCAAGGGAGCCAGCAAGATCTATACCAACGCTTTCGTAAGTATTATAATGAGAAACAATATATCGACTTGATGAATTCAAGATATAAAGGAAATAAAGGAATGATTCACACCATGGGCTTTCCGTTGACTCAAAAGAAGATTAAATCGCTATGCGGCCAGGTGTCCTATGTGAAAGGTGAGGCCTATTATCGAGCTGAAAAAGTAAGTATCACGAATTACGATCCCGAAACTTTGAATTGCAGCGCTATAGTCAAAGGAAACGGCGGGAGCTTTCAGATTATCGTGGAAATCGATCAAAACGGCGAGCCGGATGCAAAATGTTCCTGTCCCACGCTTAATTCGTACGACAAGTACTGCCAACATATTGCTGCCGTCCTACTCCATATGCGTGATCTGCAGCAAAACGAATTTTCGGGGGCAATCCCTAGAGTTGCTGGCTTAACAGCCACACCCCAAGACGCCGATGGTATTCATTTGGCCACCAGTATGTTGGCGCTTTTCGACGAACAACTTCCACGTCTAGGAAGTAAGCAATATTTCAGTGATTCCAGGACCCTTCTCGATGTCGAGTTCATCTGTATGCCCTTTTCTTTTAGTGAGCGAAAATACATGTTCAGTATTGAGATGAAAATTGGGCCCAGACGGCTGTATACCGTTAAGCACGTAAGAGAATTTCTCGAGCGAATCGACCGCAGAGAAGCGTACTTATTCACCAACCATTTTACATATGATCCAAAACTTCATCACTTTCAAAAGGAAGATGAGGCGGTCATTCGACACTTAATCGAAATTAATCATAACGAACAGATGTACCGTGATCTATCCAACATAGATTCCATTACAGGCAAAAGCAATGATCGGATCCTATTCATCTCTCCTTTTTTCTGGGAAAGCCTTCTTCCTTTGCTTGTTCAGGCTCCATTGGTCCAGCTTAGAGTAGGAGATCATACATATGATGGGATCCATTTATCCGAAGGGAAGATCCCGCTCAACTTTGAGTTTGACCAAGCTGAGGGAGAAGGCTATCAATTAGAGATAAAAGGGTTGGAAAAGCTGATCGTGTTGGAATCATACGGGGTTGTCCTTTGCGAGGGAAAGCTGTTCAAAATGCAGGCTGAACAATGCAAACGTCTTGCTGATCTTAAGCAAATGCTAGAAACTTCACACAGGCAGCAAATAGCGATTCCACAGGAGCAAATGGGACGTTTTATGGAAAAGGTGATCCCCGGTCTGATCAAGATGGGCAGCATCCGCATCGCCGAAGCGGTTTCCAATCAAATTTTGCAGACTCCATTAAAGGCTAAGCTGTATCTGGACCGAGTCAAGGATCGATTGCTTGCTGGACTGGAATTTCATTATGGTGATATGGTGGTCAATCCACTTGAAGTGAGTGGGGAAAAGCGTGGTACCGATCGCATCCTGATGCGGGATGGAGAGAAGGAACGACAAATTCTTGAACTGATGGATAAGAGCTTATTTACGAAAACGGAAAGCGGATATTACATGCACGATGAGGAGGCGCAGTTTGATTTTCTATACTACTTCGTGCCACAGTTGGAAAAGCTGGTGACGATCTATGCGACCACCGCCGTGAAGTTAAGACTTCACACCGGACATACCTCCCCGAAGGTAACCGTGGATGTGGCGGCTGATCGAATCGATTGGCTGGAATTTCGCTTTGATATGGAGGGGATTCCTGATTCGGAAATTCGGAATGTGCTAGAGTCCCTTGGGGAAAAACGAAAATACTACCGATTGCCAAATGGGTCTCTATTACCACTCGAAACCGCAGAATTCCAGGAGATCGCTCGTTTGATGAATGAAATGGGCATACAAGAGGCAGAAACGAAAATTCACCTTCCCGTGGTGCAGGGACTTTATTTGATCGATTCCGAAAGGCAAGGGAAAGCCGTCAAGTTCAGCAGATCGTTTCGCCAACTAGTAGAAAACATGCGAAATCCAGATCTTTTGGATTTCCCCATTCCAGAAAGTCTAGGAGCCATCCTTAGGGATTATCAAAAGTATGGGTATCAATGGCTGAAGACGCTTGCGCACTATCGTTTCGGCGGTATTCTGGCAGACGATATGGGGCTGGGTAAAACGCTGCAAAGCATTGCTTTTATTGTCTCCGTACTTCCCGAGATCCGAACAGACAAACAGCCTGTCCTTATCGTTTGTCCCGCTTCTCTCGTGTACAACTGGCGCAACGAGCTGAACAAATTTGCCCCAGAGATTCGAGTGGTCATCGCCGATGGCAGCAAAATAGAGCGCAATCGTGTTCTGAAGGGAGCTTCACAAGTGGACGTGATCATCACCTCTTACCCGCTTTTGCGAAGAGACGTCGCATGGTACGGTGAGCAAACGTTCCATACTCTCTTTTTAGACGAGGCACAAGTATTCAAGAATCACACGACGCAAACGGCAAAGGCAGTGAAACAAGTTCAAGCCTGTTACCGTTTTGCCCTTTCCGGAACCCCAGTAGAAAACAG
>Ga0180215_1000677_pt1 | contig 41136 bp, 38 predicted proteins | sample eDN3rd37CBELigBY_FD_128871 | JGI IMG/M metagenome (GOLD analysis project Ga0180215, IMG submission 128871) | Enriched backyard soil microbial communities from Emeryville, California, USA - eDNA 3rd pass 37_C BE-Lig BY (version 2) (version 2) | ecosystem: Environmental > Terrestrial > Soil >...
CGCAGATGAGGAACAGTGAAGAATTCGGTATCCATGCTGAGGGGATCTCGATCCGATACGATCAGATACAGGAACGCAAAGCTCGGATCGTCGACCAGCTATATCGCGGCTTGCAATATCTGATGAAGAAGCACAAGATCGAAGTTATCGCAGGGACAGGCCGGGTCAATGGTCCATCCATCTTCAGCCCGAGGAGCGGTGCGGTTGCACTGGAATTACCGAATGGGGAAGCGGAGACGATCCTGCCGAAGCATCTCATCATCGCGACGGGTTCACGTCCTCGTACGTTGCCGGGTCTAGAGCCGGACGGCAACATCATATTAACGAGCGACGATGCGCTTGAGATGACATCGTTACCGAAGTCGATCATCATCATAGGCGGAGGCGTGATCGGAGTCGAGTGGGCTTCGCTGCTGAACGATCTAGGATCCCATGTAACGATCGTCGAAGCGGCGGAACGGTTAGTACCAGGTGAAGATGTAGATGTCTCGCTTGCGATGGCGAAGAGTCTAGCCGCTCGGGGTGTGAGGGTCATGACAGATGCTCGCCTGCAGGTGGAGCAGACAGAGGTGGGTGACGCCGGGGTTACCGTCGTCGTAGACGTGCATGGTGAGACGACCCAGCTCCAAGCTGACAAGCTGCTCGTAAGCATCGGCAGACAAGCGAATGTCGAGAATATCGGACTAGAGAATACAGACATCGAAGTGCATAACGGCTATATCAAGGTGAATGAGTTCATGCAGACGACCGAGAGGCACATCTATGCGATCGGCGATGTGAATGGTGTGCTGCAGCTGGCGCATGCTGCGGCTAGGCAAGGGGTGGTCGCAGTGGAGCATCTGGCTGGCGCTTCACCTTCTGCATTCCTATCCAGATTCGTGCCACGATGCATCTATACACGGACTGAGGCAGCCTCGTTCGGCTGGACAGAGCAAGAAGCGCGGCAGCAAGGCTTCGATGTGAAGGTGGGGAGATTCCCATTCTCAGCTCTCGGCAAGGCGCTCGTATACGGCGACACGGATGGCTTCGTGAAGGTAGTCGCCGATCAGCAGTCCAGTGACATCCTCGGTGTTCATATGTTCGGGCCGCATGTGACAGATCTGATCTCAGAAGCAGCCTTAGCCCAGCTACTCGATGCGACCCCATGGGAGGTCGGGCAGCTCGTGCACCCGCATCCATCTCTCTCGGAAGCACTTGGGGATGCGATGCTAGGAATGGACGGATTATCATTGAACTTATAGGTAGAGTGTTGTGTGAATCATGTGATCATAACGATGAATGAGTATGGTTGATCGCGAGGGTGCGATCAAGCGGGAGGGTATATGATGGTAGAACCTATATCGACCGAACAGCAGTTGAAGCATCACAGCTTGGGATTATCCGATGCGCAGGCGATCGAGATGTATCGTACGATGCTACTAGCGCGCAAGATCGACGAACGTGGCATGCTCCTGCAGAGAGCAGGCAAGATTAACTTCCATATATCTGGCATCGGTCAAGAGACTGCTCAGGCGGGCGCTGCTTACGCCCTTGAGCCGGGTACCGATTACTTGCTGCCCTACTATCGAGATTACTCGCTCGTGTTAGCGTTCGGCATGACGCCACGAGACTTGATGCTGTCTGCGTTCGCCAAGGCGGAGGACCCGAACAGCGGGGGCAGACAGATGCCGGGCCACTTCGGACATAAGAGACTTAAGATCGTCACGGGTTCAAGCCCAGTGACGACTCAGGTCCCGCATGCCGTAGGCATCGCGCTGGCAGCGAAGATGAAGGGAGAGCGCTGCGTATCGTTCGTGACGTTCGGCGAGGGCTCGAGCAACCAAGGCGACTTCCATGAAGGGTTGAACTTCGCAGCAGTGCAGAAGCTGCCAGCGATCTTCATGTGTGAGAATAATCAATATGCGATCTCCGTCCCCTATCATAAGCAGGTTGGCACGGCCCATATCGCAGATCGTGCGATCGGCTATGGGATGCCAGGCGTGCGAGTCGATGGTACAGATATTCTCGAAGTATACCGCGTGGTCAAGGAAGCACGAGAACGAGCGCTTCGCGGTGAAGGTCCGACGTTGATCGAAGCGGTCATGTATCGTCTTACCCCTCACTCGACATCGGATAACGACCTTGCCTATCGGACGAAGGAAGAGGTTGATCATCACCGTAAGCTTGACGGACTTCCGAAGTATAAGCAGTATCTGATCGATAGTGGGCTGTGGTCAGAGGAAGCGGATCAGAAGCTAGAGAACGAGCTGACAGCGATCGTCAAGGACGCGATCGATTATGCAGACCGTGCGCCTTATCCGGCCCCGGAGGATACCTTGAAGCACGTCTATGCGGAGGAGGAATGAGCCGATGACAAGGTTGACATATATACAAGCGATCACGGCTGCGATGCGAGATGAGATGGAGCGGGACAGCGGTGTGTTCGTGTTAGGCGAGGACGTTGGAGTGAAAGGCGGCGTGTTCGGCACGACGAAGGGTCTACAGGAGCGCTATGGCGAACAGCGTGTACTGGATACACCTCTCGCCGAATCAGCGATCGCTGGTGTCGCGATCGGCGCGGCGATGTATGGCATGCGGCCGATCGCCGAGATGCAGTATGCGGACTTTATGCTGCCTGCGACGAACCAGATTATCAGCGAGGCGGCGAAGATCCGCTATAGATCGAACAACGACTGGAGCTGCCCTGTCGTCATCCGTGCGCCATTCGGCGGTGGCATCTTCGGCGGGCTGTATCATTCCCAATGTCCAGAGTCGATCTTCTTCGGTACACCTGGACTGAAGATCGTTGCGCCAGCGACTCCTTATGATGCCAAAGGTCTCTTGGTCGCTGCGATCCGTGATGAAGATCCAGTCATCTACTTCGAGCATAAGAAGTGTTACCAGATGATCGAGGGAGAGGTTCCGGACGAAGAATATATCGTGCCGATCGGCAAGGCGGATGTGAAGCGGGAGGGCTCCGATATTACCGTCATCACATATGGCTTACCATTGCACTTCGCGCTGCAAGCGGCAGAGGAGCTCGCTGCGGAAGAAGAGATCGAAGCGCATGTGCTCGATCTGCGTACGATCCAGCCGCTAGATCGGGAAGCGATCTTGGAAGCTGCGAGCAAGACGGGCAAGGTCCTGATCGTGCATGAAGATAACAAGACCGGTGGTGTAGGAGGCGAAGTCGCCGCTATCATCGCGGAGGAGCTGCTATACGATCTCGATGCACCGATCAAGCGTCTGTGTGGCTATGATGTGCCTGCGATGCCGATCAGCCCGACGATGGAGAAGTTCTATATGTTGAATAAGGATAAAGTGAAGGCGGCCATAAGAGAGCTAGCGTTGTACTAACATAGACTGGTATCCCCCGGGTTGACTAGCGGGAATCCATATACCACAAGCGTATGAGTAGGAAGGAGTCGGTGAGGTTGTCGAGTAATAGAACGAAGCTGCTCGAGATCCCGATGCCACAGTTCGCCGAGAGTGTCGTCGAAGCGACGATCGGCAAGTGGCTGAAGAATCCTGGAGAGTTAATAGACGAATATGAACCGATCTGCGAGATTATCTCAGAGAAGGTAACGGCAGAGCTGCCTAGCACTGTGTCTGGTAAGCTGCATGAGATCTACGTAGCTGAAGGCGCGACAGTATCGGTCGGATCGATCATCTGCACGGTCGTGGTGGAGGATGACGGAGCTACAGCTCCGGTAGCCTCGTCTAATGGCGTCGACACGGTAGGGGGCGTGACGGCAGAGCGAAGCAAGCGACCTCAGCAGACGGTAGCCGTCGCTTCCGATGCCGATGCACCGATGCGAAGCCGCGTCTCTCCCGTCGTCCGTCGCTTAGCAGACGAACACGATGTGGATCTGTCGCAGGTGCAAGGAACTGGCCTCGGCGGAAGGATCACGCGACGCGATGTGCTGAAGGCGATCGAGTCGCCGAATGTTCCGGTCAGGACGACTGGTCTCCATCTGACGCAGCCGGATAAGCCGCTGGATACGACGAAGAATGAAGCGCAGCACAGCAGCGATCGTGAATACATCATGGATGTGAACCATATCCGCTCGGCGATCGCCTCGAAGATGCGGCAGAGTGTCACGGAGATCCCACATGCTTGGACGATGATCGAGGCGGACGTGACGAATCTCGTGAAGCTGCGCAATAAGCTGAAGGACGAATTCATCCGCAAGGAAGGCATCAATCTGACCTATCTAGCATTCGTATTGAAGGCGGTCGTGAACGCGATCAAGGATTATCCGATCATGAATTCGGTATGGGCCGTAGATAAGATCATCGTCAAGAAGGATATTAACATCTCACTCGCGGTCGGCACGGAGGATGCGGTATATGTACCGGTGATCCGTAAGGCCGATCAGAAGAATATCGCAGGGCTGGCACGGGAGATTGATGAGCTGACGCGCAAGGCAAGGGAAGGAAGGCTGACACCGGACGAATCTACTGGAGGTACGTTCACCGTGAACAACACCGGGTCTTTCGGCTCGATCTTATCATATCCGATCATCAACTATCCGCAAGCCGCGAACTTCACGTTCGAGTCGATCGTGAAACGCCCGGTCGTGATCGATGATATGATCGCGGTGCGCTCGATGGTGAATCTATGTCTGTCGCTTGATCATCGTATCCTAGACGGCGTCATATGCGGACGATTCCTGCAGCGGGTCAAGGAGAATATAGAGTCTTACGGGCCTGATACGAAGCTGTATTAAGGGTAAACATCGACAAATAGCGGAAGCTGGGCTTCCGCTATTGTTGATCAACAGGCTTCCTCTGCAGCTCTGCAGGGAAACCCATCTCGAATATCTGACGATATGGAACAGGCAGGCATTGTATATACTATATCATGTGTAGCATCAGTCATGTTATCGATCGTGGTCCTGTATATCAGAGGAGCGCATCGATCGCGAAGACGAGTGTTGACATCAGCATAGAGAATATCATCAGATAGATGACAGTCTTGAAGATCCACCGTCTTTTCATGAGTATCACCCTTTCGATAAGTTCGCAGGTTAAGTGCAGGATCATATTCACATTCTATTATTGTACCGCAGTTCGATCAGATAGTGAACCATCTATTTGGGCCAAACAGATTACCCCGAGAAATGGAGTGTATAGGAAGCATGGTGAATGAGTTAAGACTAGTCGATACGTTCATGGAGCTCGTGCGAGTCGATTCGGAGTCTGGCGATGAAGCAGAGATCTGTCAGCTGTTAGAGAAGAAGTTCGGCGAATTAGGCTTAGATGTTCAGGTCGATGATACGATGGGCATCACAGGACACGGAGCAGGCAACCTATTTGCCGAATGGCGGGCTACTCCAGGCTTAGAATCCGCTACACCGATCCTGTTCACATCCCACATGGATACGGTAACGCCAGGGAAAGGGATCAAGCCGCAGCTCGATGATGATGGATACATAAGAAGTGATGGTACGACGATATTAGGCAGCGACGATAAGGCAGGACTTGCGGCGATGCTCGAAGCGATCCGTGTCATGCAGGAGCAGGATACGCCACATGGCCCTGTGCAATTCGTCATCACAGTCGGCGAGGAGTCTGGTCTCGTCGGAGCGAAAGCGATCGAAGCAGATAAGCTCAAGGCGAAGCTCGGCTATGCCCTCGATTCGAATGGAGAAGTCGGCTTGATCTCTGTCGCGGGACCGAGTCAAGCACAGATCCGAGTGAAGATCTACGGCAGATCGGCTCATGCTGGCGTGAATCCGGAGGATGGGATCAGCGCGATCCAGGTCGCGAGCAAGGCGATCTCTCGTATGTCCCTCGGTCGTATCGACTCCGAGACCTCGGCGAATATCGGCAAGTTCGCTGGCGGCGGTCCGACGAACATCGTCTGCGACTATGTTGAGATCGATGCAGAAGCGCGAAGTCTCGTAGAGGAGAAGCTACACAAGCAAGTCGCGGCGATGAAGAAAGCGGTCGAATCAACAGCTGAGGAATTCGGTGCGAAGGCGGAGTTCCACAGTGAGATCATCTATCCGGGATTCAAGTTCGATGAAAGTGCACCAGTCGTAGAGCTTGCTTCTAGAGCGCTTACGAAGGTTGGACGGGTTGCGAAGCTGGAGCAGTCTGGTGGCGGAAGTGATGCCAATATCTTCAACGGACACGGAGTACCTACTGTTAATCTGGCGGTAGGATATGAGCATATCCATACGACGAAGGAACAGATGCCGGTGAAGGAGCTCGTGAAGACGGCGGAGCTAGTCAGCGCGATCATCGAACAAGCAGCAGACGATCAGAACACGGTATGATCCAGTGGCAGATCGGCCGTGTACGCGAACCTATCTCAGAACGGGCCGGGATGCAAGAGGTTCGAGTCGAGATGACGGACGGCAAGCTAGAGAAAGCTCTGCATGATACGACGGTACACGAACCCCTTCAGGCGGGAGATATCGTATGGTTGAACACGACGGCCGTGCAGCTTCAGTTAGGGACGGGTGGCTATCACTTCGTCCATGCGGTGATACCACGTAGGGATAGCACGTCATCCCAAGCAGAGCCGCGAGCGGAGGATCGCACTAGTGCTAGCGTTGTACATGCGGCGGATGTAGCGGGGTTTCATGCTCACACTAGTGGTGTACACCTGGGGGATGAATCCCTATACCAAGCCGTTAATAAGTCTACTGCCCGAAGGCGCCCCCCTAGTTCGGGGCATATGATGAAGCTGAAGTATACGTCGTTGCAACGGGCGGTATTAGCAGCAGAAGAAGAAGCTAGTCCCCATCACGAAGTATTCCTACAGCACCAGTCGATCGACGGTACACCCGTGTTGATCGGCGAGCTGCATAGCATGCTGCCGATCGCATGCGCATGGCTTCATCACCGCAGTCCGGAGCTGCGGATCGCCTATGTGATGAGCGACGGTGGGGCGCTCCCGATATCGTTAAGTCGTCATGTCGCAGCGCTGAAGCAGATGTCCTGGCTGTGTGGCACGGTGACTTATGGTCAAGCGTATGGCGGAGATCTGGAGACGATGAACAAGTTCACCGCACTGATCGCGGCACGTCATATCCTCGGTGCCGATGTGATCGTCGTCTGCATGGGGCCAGGCATCGCAGGCACGGGTACGCCACTAGGCCATACGGGTACGGAAGCAGGAGAGCTGGTGAATGCCGTTCACAGGCTGGGCGGTATGCCGATCATGATGGCGAGGATGAGCGGTGCCGACGTGAGGCCGCGACACTATGGGCTTAGCCATCATCTGCTTACGAATCTAGAGATCGTCGCGGCTTGTCCTGCGATCCTACCGTTACATCGGCAGCTTCCTGATCGGTTGCGACCGATCGTCGAGCAGCAGCTAGAGGCTGTGGCGGGTTCGAAGCAGCATCAGATCGAGTGGCTGGAGCGGCCACAGGTAGATGAGCTCGAGTCCGCACTGCATGCATATCCACTCAAGATCTCGACGATGGGGAGAACGGTCGCGGAAGATCCGACTTTCTATATGAACGTCGCCTCGGCTGCTGAGTATGCAGGACGCTATCTTGACCATTCAGATACTCATCAAGCGTAATATGTGGGGACTTCTTCACCGCGCTCTGAAGCTTCCTGCGTACTTCCCATGCTTGTCCGACGATCCGCATCGTTCGGTCATCTCGATAAGTCTTCATGCCGATGTTCGCTCCTTATGATAAGAAATATGAGATCGTAGTACATGCTTATGTGGGGTTAGTAGGATTATGCTTATTACTCGTGGATACGTAATGTCCTGTGAAGGTAATGGGCTGTGCAGTATGGAGTGTGTATAGAGGAAAGGATGATAGAGAGCCATGTCAGAAATGAATCGAATGTTCGAAGAGAAGACGATCAGCACGCAACCGATCTACCAGGGCAAAGTGATCTCGCTCCAAGTCGATACGGTGAAGCTGCCGGATGGAGGGGAAGCGACACGTGAAGTCGTTCGTCACCCTGGCGGGGTGTCGGTGCTCGCGATCAAGGACGGCAAGATGTTAGTCGTTGAACAATACCGCAAGCCGCTCGATAAGAGTCAGGTTGAGATACCCGCAGGCAAGCTTGACAAAGGTGCCGAGGATCCGATGGATGCGGCGAAGCGGGAGCTTGAGGAAGAGACGGGATATAAGTCCGACCATCTGACGCATATATGCTCGTACTATACGTCGCCGGGCTTCGCTGATGAGATCATGCATATGTACTATACAGATCAGCTGGTGAAGAGCGAGATGAATCTCGATGAAGACGAGTTCCTCGTCTGTGAAGAGATTACGCTAGAGCAGGCGCATGCTTACATACGGGAAGGTCGAATCTCCGATGCGAAGACGATCATGGCAGTCTATACTTGGCAGCTGTACGAAGCGACAGGCAGGCTCATCTGATGCTGCGCGAATGGTTCGTCGATCTACATGTCCATATCGGTCGGACGGAGAGCGGGCAGCCGGTGAAGATCAGTGGGGCACGCAATCTGACCTTCTTCAATATCGCCAAGGAAGCTTCCGAGCGTAAAGGGATCGAACTCATCGGCATCATCGACTGCGCATCGCCACCCGTGCAGCAAGAGATGATGACGTTGTTAGAACGAGGCGTCATGGAGGAGCTGGAAGGTGGCGGCTTGCGATACGGTGCTACGACGATCTTGCTAGGAGCTGAACTAGAAGTAAGGGATCCTGGCTTCGGTGCGGCACACTTGCTCGCGTACTTACCGACATTCCCCGCGATGCAGCAATTCTCTGAGCTGATCAGTGCTTACATGAAGAATGTGTCGCTCAGCTCACAGCGCGTCTACATGCCTGCCCGAGAGCTACAGGCGGAGGTGATCGGACGTGGCGGATTCCTCATCCCTGCGCATGTGTTTACCCCTCATAAGGGATTATACGGCCATGCGTGCGATCGCATGGAACAGCTGCTAGAGCCTGACGATGTGGCTGCGATCGAGCTCGGCTTAAGCTCTGACTCATCGATGGCAGGCCTGATCCGTGAGCTGGAACCATACACGTTCGTGACGAATTCCGACGCTCACTCGCTCGCGAAGATCGGTCGTGAATATAATCGGATGCGCATGGCAGAGCCTTCGTTCATCGAGGTACGGCAAGCGTTGTTGAGGTCGAACGATCGCGCGGTTACGGCAAACTATGGACTGTCGCCACAGCTTGGCAAATATCATCGCACGACATGTCTCGTATGTAAGCATGTGTTCGAGGCACAAGCCGCGCAAGGTGGAGCATGTCCTAGCTGTGGCAGCAAGTCGGTGACGCGCGGTGTTCATGAGCGCATACTGGAGCTTGCTGACTTGCCCGAACCGTGCTATCCTCCACATCGCCCGCCATATATCGAACAGATCCCACTCGAGTTCATACCTGGATTAGGGAAGAAGCTGCTGGATCGTCTATTAGACCACTTCGGTACCGAGATGAATATCTTACATCTAGCTACTGAGAGCCAGCTGGCGGAAGTCGTACCGGATGCGATCGCGAGAGCGATCGTGCTTGGTCGAGAAGGGCGGCTCGAGATCACATCCGGCGGTGGTGGAACGTACGGGAAAGTTAAGTTATGAATCTTGAATCTTGAATCTAGCATAATCACCCCTTCGTTCACATAGATATGAGTATACCGGTCTCAGATGAGAGATTATCCGGTGAATCTAGTAGGACAAGGGGAGAACATACGATGCCCGGCCATCACTTTTCGTTTCAACGTTACCTTCAGCAGCATATGTCGCTTTATATTTTCGTATCGGTACTGTTCGTGATGGGGGTGATCTTCGGGGCTTTCATGGTGAATGCGCTCACGTTCGAACAGCAGCAGTCTATGGCACAGTATCTGAACAGCTTCTTTCAGACGGTGGTACAAGGGCTAGATGGCGCAGGTCCACAGTCATTCGTCGAACTCTTAAGCTCTCACTTCAAGTGGGTGCTACTTATCCTGATATTCGGGTTGTCCATCGTCGGACTGCCGCTTATCTTGATCATCGATTTTCTGAAGGGCGTGCTCATCGGGTTCTCGATCGGGTATCTGGTTGGACAGTTCTCGTGGAAGGGTCTGTTCTTCGCTTTCATCTCAGTAGCCCCGCATAACATCATCGTCATCCCGGTGATGTTGATCTCGAGCGTCGCGGCGATCTCGTTCTCCATGTACCTGATCCGTAGTCTGATCATGCGCAAGAAGTCGGTGGAGGTACGACCGTTCAAGTCTTATCTTGTCACACATCTGTCGTTATTCGGTCTGCTAGTATGTGCAGCACTCATCCAGTATACGATCATCCCGCATCTGTTAGAATGGGCGGCGCCGATCATGCTGGAGACGAGCTGAGGAACCTCAGACTGCGATATGAGCAAACGGATTGACTTTCATGAAATACTGCCCCTATAATGAAAAAAGAGGAGGGGGAGTATGGAGGCGAGGATCGAGCAAATTAAGCAACAGTTACAATCACAAGGGTACAAGCTAACTTCTCAACGTGAGGCAACCTTAAGAGTGTTGTTGGAGAACGAAGAAGACCACTTGAGCGCTGAAGATGTATTCATGCTAGTGAAGGATAAAGCACCCGAGATCGGCCTTGCTACCGTCTACAGAACCCTCGAACTGTTAAGTGAACTGCATGTCGTGGAGAAGATGAACTTCGGTGACGGAGTTGCCCGATACGACTTAAGGAATGATAACAGCAAGCACCACCATCATCACTTGATCTGTATCCAATGCGGTTCAGTCGATGAGATCATGGATGACTGGCTGTTACCACTTGAGGAGCGTTTAGCGCAGGAATATAACTTCCAGGTCTTGGACCACCGCTTAGATTTTCAAGGCATCTGCTGGCGCTGTAAGGATAAGGACTCGTCAGACTGAATGAGCGTCAGACTGAATATGCGTCGGACGTATCAGATATGCGTCAGTCTGAATGTGCGTCGGATGTGTTAGGTATGCGTCAGACTGAATGTGCGGACACTTCTTGTGATTATGATGTAGTCATTCTACATATACGTATATATGATTATGGGGCTTTCCAGAACGTCAGTGAAAACTGACTACTGGACGCCCCGTTTTTTGTTAATAGGGTTGTAGGAGTTGCGGGAGTTGCACGAGTTGCACGAGTTGCACGAGTTGCGGGAATAACATACTGCTTAGGTTCGATATATATATCGATCATATAGATGCTTCCTTCCGGAACGATCCCATGGATCGGTCCGTTGAAACGGCCGATCGGCGGTCAGGAAGAGCGAATGAACGGGAAAATTCCCGTTCAAACGGCCGGTCGGCGGTCAGGAAGAGCGAATGAACGGGAAAATTCCCGTTGAAACGGCAGATCGGCGGTCAAGAAGAGCGAATGAACGGGAAAATTCCCGTTCAAACGGCCGGTCGGCGGTCAGGATGAGCGAACGAACGGGAAAATTCCCGTTGAAACGGCCGATCGGCGGTCAGGAAGAGCGAACGAACGGGAAAATTCCCGTTGAAACGGCAGATCGGCGGTCAGGAGCTGCATCCCTCAAGCTTATAAATCCATCCCCTCCTGGAGATGTTAAGCAGTAGCGTATCACAGGATAAGATGCGAGATTAGGAGGGAACGAAGTAGATGATCATCGGAGTACCGAAGGAGATCAAGAATAATGAGAACCGTGTCGCACTTACTCCAGCAGGAGCCGCTCAACTGAAGGAGCATGGACATGAAGTGCTGATCGAGAAAGCTGCAGGTATAGGTAGCGGCTTTCGAGATGATGAATACATCGAGCAAGGAGCGAGAATCGTCGACACAGCGCCCTTCGTCTGGGGCGAGAGCGATATGATCTTGAAGGTGAAGGAGCCGATCCCGTCAGAGTATGGTTTCTTTCGAAACGATCAGATCTTGTTCACATACTTACATCTTGCCGCAGCTGAGGAACTGACGAGAGCGCTTATCCAGTCTGGGATGACCGGTATCGCGTATGAGACGATCCAGCTGCCGAACGGTGGACTGCCACTCTTAACACCGATGAGTGAGGTCGCTGGTCGGATGTCCGTGCAGGTCGGAGCGATGCTGCTCGAGTCGTTCAACGGTGGTAGGGGTGTGTTGCTAGGTGGTGTACCGGGAGTGCCACCGGCAGATGTCGTCATCATCGGCGGCGGCATCGTCGGAACGAATGCAGCGAAGATGGCGCTTGGACTTGGTGCTAATGTAACGATCCTAGAGCGCAGTGCTGACCGGATGCGCTACCTGGATGATGTATTCAAAGGGCAGATCCATACGCTGATGTCTAACTCATACAACATCGCACATGCGGTCGCAAGAGCGGATCTGTTGATCGGAGCTGTCCTCATCCCTGGCGCTAGAGCACCGAAGCTTGTTACCGAGCAGATGGTGATGAATATGAAGAAAGGCTCGGTCATCGTCGATGTAGCAGTCGATCAAGGAGGGACGATCGAGACAGTCGATCATGTGACGACACATAGTGATCCGACCTATATGAAGCATGGGGTCATCCATTACGCCGTAGCGAATATGCCAGGGGCTGTACCGCGCACGTCCACTTTCGCACTGACGAATGTGACACTACCCTACACCCTGGAGCTGGCGAACAAGGGACTAGACCAGGCGATCAAGGACAATCTGCCGCTCAGCAAGGGTGTGAATACGTATCGTGGACATGTCACCTATCAGGCTGTTGCAGATGCGACTCGGCTGCCATATACGCCGATCGAGCAGTTAATCGGTCAAGGACAGCGGGCGCTCCACTTCGAGGAGATCATGGTGTGATGGAGCTTGAACAGATCAGGTAACATATTATGCCTCGTCCATTCATATGTTGAGTTAATACAAATGGAGATGCGTAGGTGATACGTATGATCATATCAGTTCGGAGTTGGCGTACACGGATTAAGTATCTTGTCCTGTTCGTTATTCTCGCCTATCTGCTCTTTCATGTTTTACACTTCGTTTATGATTGGATTGAGCCCTTAAAGTCGGAGGATCGACCTAGCGGTCATGCGGTCAAAGTATTCGAGCAGCTGCATGAAGGAGATGGCGAGGTTAATTTTAAGGATCGGTTGTTCTTTTTCTTCTGGTATGGAGAATAACGGTTCATTCGGTTCACATCCGCAACCATGGCTGCCATATCGATCGGTGATGCTGTGCCGCCACGATATTAGGGATATGTTTGTTCAGTCGGGCAGGAAATCGCCTCGGCTCTGTGGAAAACAGTAGGTGATGCAGTGAATCGTCGTCGATCAGTTGTGTGGGGTTGGGGCATAGATGGTATTCCAAGCTCAGCATGCGACGGTCACTGCGAAACTTACTTGTGAAGAGTGATGTGAAGATGAAGGAATATCTAAAGCTATTTCTCCACTATCTATCCGTAGAGAAAGGGCTGGCGCGTAATTCGCTGGACGCATATGAGAGAGATCTGACGGCGTTCATACAATATTTGTCGGACAAGCAAGCACTGACAGCGATCGACCAGATCGATCGTGTACATATCGTTCACTACTTGATGCAGCTGCGACAAGCAGGTAAAGCCTCGTCGACCGTCGCTAGGACGATGACCGCGATCCGAGGCTGGTTCAAGTTCCTCGTGCAAGATCAGCTGCTACGTGACAATCCTGCGCTGTACATGGACTCACCGAAGACAGATAAGAAGCTTCCGAAGGTGATGAGTCTCGAGGAAGTGGAGCGTCTGCTCGATGCTCCGCGGACTGCAGAGCCAACCGGTGTTCGGGACAAAGCGATGCTGGAGCTACTATATGCTGCTGGTATCCGGGTATCGGAGCTCGTCTCGCTCGATGTAGATGATCTGAATCTTGGGATGGGGTTCGTCAGGTGCTTCGGCAAGGGCTTGAAGGAGCGGATCATCCCACTGGGACGGATGGCGTTAGAATGGTTAGATCGATATATCCAGACAGCTCGGATGAGTCTACTAGGGGATCATCGGGGCGAGCAGGCATTATTCTTGAACCGCAACGGCGGAAGGCTCACTCGGCAGGGCTTCTGGAAGATCATCAAGCAGTATGGCAGACATGCACAGATCGATAAAGATATTACGCCGCATACGCTGCGACATTCCTTCGCGACGCATCTACTAGAGAACGGAGCGGATCTAAGAGCGGTGCAAGAGATGCTCGGTCATGCAGATATCTCGACGACACAGATCTATACGCATGTAACGAAGGTTCGGATGAAGGAAGTGTACAACCAGACGCATCCACGTGCTAAGCTATGAGTGAAGGATAACAAGGCGAATCTGAGCGGGGCTACACCCGGAAGGATAAGGAGCTAAGGCTAAGGAGCTAAGGATGATGAAGTACCAACCATATATCATCGTGGAGTTTCATCCGATGATCTCCTAAGCTATGAAGGATAGAACAACGTCCAGCGACAGAGTCAAGCTATGATGGAGAACGCAGTGATGGAGGAGAACATATATGTCGCAATCACAAGTGAGATTTGATCGAGTGGCCCTCATCGTGCTCGACAGCGTCGGGATCGGTGAACTACCTGATGCTGCGAAGTTCGGTGATACGGGAGCGCATACGCTCGGACATATCGCAGAGAAGGTTGATGGATTCGCTCTGCCGAATATGCAACAGCTCGGTCTCGGTCATATCGAGCCGCTAAGAGGCGTTCCGCTGGTGTCGAAGCCATCTGGTTATTACGGGAAGATGGCGGAAGTGTCCGTCGGCAAAGATACGATGACCGGGCATTGGGAGATCATGGGCCTGAAGGTGACGATTCCGTTCAACACATACCCAGATGGCTTTCCCAGAGAGTTGATCGAAGCGTTCGAGGCGGAGACTGGCAGGAAGGTGATCGGTAACAAAGCAGCTTCAGGAACCGCGATCATCGAAGAGTTAGGCGAGGAACAGATGAAGTCAGGTTCATGGATCGTCTACACGTCAGCAGACAGTGTCTTCCAGCTAGCCGCTCATGAGGACGTGATCCCACTCGAGGAGCTGTATCGCGCTTGTGAGGTGGCCCGGAGGCTAACGCTAGACGAGCGATATGCTGTAGGGCGTGTCATCGCGCGCCCATATATCGGTCAGCCGGGCTCATTCACGCGAACGTCTAATCGTCACGACTATGCAGTGAAGCCGCCCGCACCGACCGTCATGAATGCGTTGCAGGATGGAGGCTATGACTGTATCGCGATCGGCAAGATTAACGACATATACACCGGCGAAGGGGTCACCGAAGCGTCGCCTACGAAGGATAATACCGACGGGATCGACAAGACGATCAAGCGGCTCGCGCAGCCATTCCAGGGATTGCTGTTCACGAATCTGGTCGACTTCGACTCGAAGTATGGTCATCGCCGTGATCCACAAGGGTACGGAGAAGCGCTCATGGCGTTCGATCGCCGTCTGCCAGAGATCATGGAACGTATCGGAGAACGTGACCTACTGATCATCACTGCGGATCATGGCAATGACCCCGTACATAGCGGAACGGATCACACACGTGAATATGTACCGCTACTGGTCTGGAGTCCAGCTCTGCAAGGCGCGGGATCGCTTGGCGTACGTGAAACATTTGCGGATGTCGGGGCTACAGTGTCGGATAACTTCTGCGTTCAGCTGCCGGAGCATGGCCGTAGCTTCTTGGAGCAGCTGATCTAGTGAGATGCCGGAAGTCGGTATCTAGGTGAGAGCGTAATAGGCGGAATAGTCGAATTATAGATGAGCTCGGGATAAGGTGCGATAAGAGGTAAGGTAGGAAGGTTGTAAGAGACCAGGTTGTAAGAGACCCGACACCGTATGGATGGAAGAGATACGGAAGAAATACGGAAGAGATACGGAAGAGATACGGAAGAGATACGAGAAGAGATACGGAAGAGATACGGAAGAGATACGAGAAGAGATACGGAAGAGATACGGAAGAGATACGGAAGAGATACAGAAGAGTAACAGTAGCAGGATGGAAAAGATAACAGTAGAGTGACAGGTGAGGTGTTAAGGATATGCAGACGTTACATCATGACGACAGATCAATGCTCGAACAGCGGTTACAAGAAGCAGCAGCGTACATCACGGAGCGAATGCCTGTGAAGCCAGAGATCGGTCTCATACTCGGCTCGGGCCTAGGGGTGTTAGCCGATCTGATCGAGCAACCGTTGGTGATCCCTTATGGCGAGATTCCTCATTTTCCGGTATCGACGGTTACAGGACATGCTGGCGAGCTCGTATGTGGAACTGTGGCAGGACGCCATGTGCTCATGATGAATGGCAGATTTCACTTATATGAAGGTTATGATGGGGAGTTCGTAACGTTCCCTGTGCGGGTTATGAAGCTGCTCGGTATCGAACGGTTAGTCGTGACGAATGCGGCAGGAGGCGTGAACCGCCAGTTCCAGCCGGGTGATCTGATGATGATCACCGATCATCTGAACTTGCTAGGGAGGAATCCGCTCGTCGGCCCGAATATGGACAAGCTCGGTCCGAGATTCCCGGATATGACGGAAGCATATAGCCGAAAGCTTCGATCGATACTGAAGGATACGGCGGGTGAGCTTGGGATCCAGCTGCGCGAAGGTGTATACGCCGCGATGCTCGGTCCAACCTATGAGACGCCGGCAGAGATCCGTATGCTGCAAGCGATCGGTGCAGACGCAGTCGGTATGTCGACTGTGCCGGAAGTGATCGCGGCTCGGCATGCCGGTATCCAGGTGCTCGGCATCTCATGTATTACGAACATGGCAGCAGGCATCCTCGATCAGCCACTTCGCCACGATGAGGTGATGGAGACGGCTGCACAGGTGCGGGAGACGTTCTTGAAGCTGGTGCTTCACGTGATTCCGAAGCTGTAACAGTGTTGCACTCAGGATATAGATAGGAAGTGGTGAACAAGATGCGGACAGTCGATATCATCCAGAAGAAGCGGGACGGAGGTGTTCTGTCAGCTGAGGAGATCCGGTATCTGATCGCAGGTTATGTGAAGGGAGATATACCGGATTATCAACTATCAGCCTGGGCTATGGCGGTATACTTTCAAGGGATGAACGCCCGTGAGACCGCAGATCTGACGCTGGCGATGGCTGAGTCTGGAGATCAGATCGACCTTAGTCAGATCCATGGGGTCAAGGTCGATAAACATAGTACCGGAGGCGTCGGCGATACGACTACACTCGTACTGGCACCGCTCGTCGCAGCTGCCGGTGTGCCAGTCGCCAAGATGAGTGGGAGAGGTCTCGGTCATACCGGAGGAACGATCGACAAGCTAGAATCGATCGCTGGATTCTCCGTCGAGCTCACTCGTGAGCAGTTCTTACAGCAAGTAAACGAGATCGGCGTATCGGTCATCAGTCAGTCTGGCAATATCACCCCAGCGGATAAGATGCTATATGGGCTGCGCGATGTTACGGCGACCGTCGAATCGATCCCTCTGATCGCGAGTTCGATCATGAGCAAGAAGATCGCCGCGGGTGCAGATGCGATCATCCTCGATGTGAAGACAGGGGATGGTGCGTTCATGAAGACGCCCGAGCGCGCGATCGAGCTAGCCCAAGCGATGGTAGACATCGGCGTAGAGGTCGGACGTGAGACGATCGCCGTCATCAGTAATATGAACCAGCCACTCGGTTACGCGATCGGCAACGCGCTCGAAGTGCAGGAAGCGGTCGATACGCTATCCGGGAAAGGTCCGGAAGATCTGACTGAGCTCTGTCTCACGCTAGGCTCCCATATGATCGTCGTAGGTGGTAAGGCTTCAGATGTGCTAGAGGCACGAAGCATGTTAGAACAGCTGCTGTCGAACGGGCAAGCGCTCGCGAGATTCAAGCAGTTCATCGCCGCACAGAACGGAGACTCGTCATTCATAGATCGTGGAAGCGGGAGCAGCTTGCCTAGAGCTGAACGGATCACCGAGGTTCTTGCAGAGCGATCCGGATATGTCTCATCGATGGAGGCCGAGGAGATCGGGCGTGCTGCGATGAAGCTCGGGGCAGGCAGAGAGACGAAGACCACGGAGATCGATCTATCCGCCGGTATATTGCTACACGTGAAGGTCGGGGACGAGGTTCGTGCAGGAGATGTGTTAGCCGAGCTTCATACGAACCGCACACAGGCAGAGTCAGACGCGGTAGCTGAGCTAGTTCGACACAGCATTGTTCTATCGGATAACCCTCCTGAGAGAGAGCCATTGCTCTATGCAGTCGTAACGAAGTCCGGTGTGCAGAGGCTGTAAGACTGCTAATCCATACGTTATGATGTCAAGCGGAAGGTAACACGACTTCCGCATTTTGATCGCTTTGTCGCCTGTATGATGTTCGCTATCTATGAAGACAACATTTCAGCCTCACTAAGACCCCATGTCGCCAAAGCTAACGGAACTCGGTTCCTCTATTTGCATGAATTCGATCGATTTGATGATCCTAACGGAACACAGATTCCTTATTTGATGAAAAAGGCCTCGGATATCTACTGTTTGATGCAGATAGCGCACTCCAGTTCCGTTAGCTTCGTCAAATCAGCCGATCTGAGTGAAATAACGCACCTCACTTCCGTTAGCTCTCCGCACTCGCACCCGCACCCGCACCTGTACCCCGCTCACGCGCCCCGCACTCACTCTCCGCACCGCTCCCGCCCGTCCCTCCGCCCTGCTCCCCGCTCACGCTCCGCCCCGCACCCGCACTCGCACCCGCACCCCGCCCCTCCGGCTGTTCCCGCCCCCAACTCCCCGCCCCGCTCACGCACTCGCACCTGCTCCCCGCTCACGCTCCCCGCTCCCGCTCCCCGCTCACGCCCCGCCCCTCCGACTACCCTGCATCCAACTCCTCCATAACAGCGAGTTTTCCTGATTCACGCCCTCATTTCCCATAGCGTCCATGGAATATTTTCCATCGATTTCGGAAACAATGGATATCAGCACTTACAACGATATACAACCATATGGAGGGTAGATCAGATATGCAGATAAGGAAACTTGGGTTAATCGTTCTAGCGTTGATCTTCATCGTTGGCGTCTCGCAAGGAGTGTGGGCTGCAGAGCCCGTTGATGTGATCTCAGAAGACATGGCGACACAGGCACACCCTGACCACCATCATGAGACGCTTGATAACGAGACGATGACAGAAGAGCAAGCTGCTTCTGAAGCCAAAGAGAAAAACAAAACGATCGACTTAACACCGAACGCGCAATCCGCGATGTTGATGGATGTCGACACGGGCACGATCATCTATGAGAAGAATAGCCACGAACAAGTACCTCCAGCGAGCATCACCAAGATCATGACGATGCTGCTCATCATGGAAGCGATCGATCAGAAGAAGATCACGATGGATGAGATGGTGACGGCGAGTGAACGCGCAGCTTCGATGGGCGGATCGCAGATCTTCCTCGAGCCAGGAGAACAGATGTCGGTGCGAGATCTGCTGAAGGGGATCGCGATGGCCTCGGGCAACGATGCTTCTGTCGCGATGGCTGAGAAGATCGCGGGTAGTGAGGAGATGTTCGTGCAGATGATGAATGAGCGAGCGGAGCAGCTCGGCATGAAGAATACTCACTTCGTCAACAGCAACGGCCTGCCTGCAGCTAATCATTACTCTACAGCGCATGATATCGCGATCATGTCTAAGGAGCTGTTAAAATACGAGTCTATCACGGAATTCACAGGGAAGTACCAAGACTATCTACGTACCGAGTCGGACAATCCATTCTGGCTCGTTAACACGAATAAGCTCGTTCGTTTCTATACCGGTGTCGATGGTCTGAAGACTGGCTATACGAGCGAAGCGAAGTTCTGCCTCTCTGCAACGGCTAAGAAAGATAATCTACGAGTCATAGCCGTTGTACTAGGTGAACCGAATACGAAAACGCGGAATGCAGAAGTATCCTCACTGTTCGACTACGCATTCTCTCAATATACGAATATGCCGATATTCAAAGCAGGTGATGTGATCGGGACGTTCAATGTCGAGAAAGGTGAAGTGAGCAAGGTTACGCTCACAGCTAAGCATTCATATAGCGTGTTGCTTCGCAAAGGCGAGGGTACAGATGATATCCGACATGTGCTTGAACTAGAGCCGAATATGAAAGCTCCTATCCAGTATGGTCAATCAGTCGGTAAGCTTGTCGTCTATAAAGGAGATCAGATCGTATCCCAGTTCCCGCTGACGTCCCCGCAGGAGGTTGCGAAAGCTAACTGGTGGACACTGTTCAAACGGACGGCCGGCAAGATATTCTTCGTTGGGGATCGCGCAGATAGCGGACAGCCAGATGAGGAACAAGAGCAGACAGATGATGAGCATGCTGATGAAGACCAGTCCGAAGCTGAAAAGTCAGATGAGGGAATATCAGATAAGGGACCAGGAAAAGGCGATTCACATAAATAAAGGACCAACCCAAGGTCAATAGCCGTCATAAAGTTCAACAGTCGGAAGAGTGAAGGCTCAGAATGTTCCATGTGGAGCGATATTAAACTCGTTACTTCGACGATCCCAACCAAGGCAGTGTGTCGCATCGAATAGATCGAAGTCGCTCATTAGCACAAAAAGGAAGTTGATGTCATCTACGGAATGCATGCGATTAACATGTCGGGAATCGGACCTCCAACGGCATGTCGGATCTGATCGAGGAGCTGCACGTATGGGCAGATCCAACGGGCATGTCGGGAATCGGACCTCCAACGGCATGTCGGATCCGATCGAGGAGCTGCACGTATGGGCAGATCCAACCGGCATGTCGTATCGGACCGAGGAGTTGCACGTATGGACAGATCCAACGGGCATGTCGGGAATCGGACCTCCAACGGATTGTCGGATCCGATCGAGGAGTTGCATGTGTGGGCAGATCCAACGGGCATGTCGGGAATCGGATCTCCAACGGCTTGTCGTACCGGACCGAGGAGCTGCACGTATGGGCAGATCCAACCGGGATGTCCGAATCCGGACCATCGAGCTGTTGGGGATGTGGTTGACCACCCCATGTGACGCCGACCACCGCGCGCTGGGAGCTTGCGCGGTGCGGAAACATGCACCATTCGTTCATGCAGGGGATGTACCTTGAGAGGTTGTCGGTTTATAGAACGTTTCTTCTACTTTTGTCGGCTGGCAGGAATTGCCTCGGTCGAAGTAGAAAAGTTAACTCCAAGACGGGAGAAGGAGTGAACAGATGTGAGCTTGCAGATCGATGTGGAGCATGCACGCAGTGCTTTGATCGTACGTTTGACGGGGGAACTGGATCATCATTCCGCCCAGACGGTCAAGGCGACCTTAGAGGATGCGATCGCGCGTGGCAGTGCTAGTCATATCATCCTCAGTTTAAGAGACCTGTCCTTCATGGACAGTTCAGGACTCGGTGTCATATTAGGCAGATACAAGCAGATCACGAATAAAGGCGGGAAGATGGTCGTATGTGATGTGAACCAAGCCGTCTACCGACTATTCGAGCTATCCGGTCTATTCAAGATTCTGCAGATCGAGGATGACGAGCGGAGCGCACTCGCTAGTCTGGGGGTTGTGTCATGATGAAGCACAGTCACAACCATATGACGTTGTCGTTCGCGAGCCGTTCCGAGAATGAAGCGTTCGCCCGAGTAGCGGTAGCGGCGTTCGTATCCCAGCTTGATCCAACCGTCGATGAGCTGACCGATATTAAGACGGTCGTATCCGAGGCGGTCACGAATGCGATCATCCATGGGTATGACAATCACGACACAGGAGTCGTATATATCGAGGCAACGATCGAGGAAGATACCGTCTATCTGATCATCCGCGATGAAGGTCAGGGGATCGAAGATATAGAAGCTGCTCGTCAGCCGCTCTATACATCGAAGCCAGAGCTCGAGCGTTCTGGTATGGGATTCACGATCATGGAGAACTTCATGGACGAAGTCGAAGTGGAGACGACAGTTGGCCGAGGCACGATCGTACGCATGAAAAAAAGGATAGAATCTACGAACGCTATCCTAAATTAGGGGATGAGTCATGGATGTCGATATGAAGGGTTCAAACCATACTTATCTGGATGACACCGAGGTCAAACGTCTGATCGCGCTTAGCCAAGCAGGTGATACCGTAGCTAGAGATACACTCGTCAACTGTAATATTCGTCTCGTATGGTCGGTCGTGCAACGGTTCCTGAATCGTGGGTATGAGCCGGAGGATCTGTTCCAGATCGGCTGCATAGGCCTCTTGAAATCAGTAGACAAGTTCGATCTGTCGTATGACGTGAAGTTCTCCACCTATGCTGTGCCGATGATCATCGGGGAGATCCAGCGATTCCTAAGAGATGATGGTACACTGAAGGTGAGCCGATCCCTGAAGGAGCAAGCGAATAAAGTCCGCAAGACGAAGGATGAGCTGTCGAAGAGATTAGGACGATTGCCGACGATCAAGGAGGTTGCGGATGAACTGGAGATATCCCCAGAGGATGTTGTGTTCGCTCAAGAAGCGAATAAGCCGCCGGCGTCCATTCACGAGACGGTATTCGAGAACGACGGTGATCCGATCACCTTGATCGATCAGATATCGGATGATTCAGAAGAGAGATGGTTTGACAAATTAGCGTTGAACGAAGCGATAAATGCGTTAAATGAACGGGAGCGCCTCATCGTATACTTACGATACTTCCGAGATCAGACGCAGTCCGAGGTAGCAAGCCGCTTAGGCATCTCGCAAGTGCAGGTGTCTAGGCTCGAGAAGAAAATACTGAAATCCATTAAAGACCAGATCGCTCAATGAGTATCTGGTCTTTTCCCTATCCATAATAAGATGAAAAAAAGAAGGAGTGGGATGTGAACCATGAGCTTAGCGATCACTCCGACTCTATATATCCGTCTGCGAAAAAGAGTGCGACTGCGACCTCAGCAGCCGATACTGCTCGGTCAGGTTGCGCAGCTCATCGTCGAACCTCGTATGGAGGCTGCGATCAAACGACTGGAGCTGATGAGACCAGGCCCGGAGCTGAGAGAGCAATTCATCCTGATCGATATGCTCACGATCATCCGCGCTGTGAAACGCTATGACCCGACGATCGAGATCGAGCATTATGGGGAGCCTCATGTGCTCGTCGAATGGACGAAGGAAGAAACCGTGCGGTCGCGGCGTCTTTTATTCCCATTTGTGTTGATCTTACTGTTCATCGGCTCTGGTCTCACGATCATGAACTTCCATGCGGATGTCAGTATGCCGGAGGTACATCGCAGACTGTACAAGCTGATTACCGGGATGGATGATCCGCACCCACTCATCCTGCAAGTGCCCTATTCGCTCGGTCTGGGTGGTGGGATGCTGCTATTTTTTAACCGTGTATTCAAGAAGAAGCTCCATGAAGAGCCGGATCCGTTGGAAGTGGAGATGTATCTCTATCAAGAGAATGTACGTCAGTTCATGGTGAGTGAAGAATATCAACGGTTGGGAGAGCAGAAGAGTGATGTCAGCGGCCTGTCCAGAGCGAATGAAGGTGACATTCATCCGCGAATGAACGACGTGCGGGATCAGGAGGATGAGCGACCATGATGGAGTGGCTGGCCATCGCCCTGACGATGGTGATCGGACTGGCGGGAGGTCTAGCGGTCGGAGGGGGCTTCGTCGCATTCATCGTCGTCCTCGATATTATCCCGAGACTTGCACAGCTTACGCATACCCGTCATCGGATCGCATGGTTGGAGGCCGCGGTTATATGTGGTGTCATCTACTGGTCTCTCGCGGATTTTAACGGCTGGATGTGGCGGGCATCTCCGATCGGTACGGCCGCCGTCGGCTGTGTAGCGGGTATCTTCGTCGGTATGCTGGCCGCTGCGCTAACCGAAGTGTTGAACGTGCTGCCGATCTTAGCGAAGCGTCTGAAGCTGTTCAATGTGTTGAAGTGGCTGCTCCTGGCGATGATGCTAGGCAAAGTATGTGGCTCGTTGTTCGATTGGCTGGTCTATCAGCGTATCTAGTTCATGCCCACACTGTCGCATAGATCACATCTTGAGGGAGAAGATATAGGATGAATGGAGGGATCAGGAAGTGACGACGGAGTATCTAGATTTTCCCGACAACCAACTTACGCTTAAACCTCAGCCGGATGACTCGAATGAGCAGCCGAAGCAGACAGGCCAGAACCAGGATGACACAGACGCGGTATCTCGTAGTCTGGATGAAAATCGTGAGAAGCTTGTATCGTTAATGGGGTATGAAGAGAGCTTCGACGTCTTGCTTCGTGAGATGACTTACGGGGGCAAGCGTGTCGGCATCTTATTCTTGAACGGCTTCACGAAGGACGATGTCCTGACGGAGATTATAACTCGGCTTACGTATCTGGAGGACGAACAGCTACGACCAGATCCACTGAAGAGATTTCTCGAGCACTATATCGCACATATCCAAGTCGATCCGAAAGGTAAGATGACGGAGGTCGTCGACGCGGTGCTAGCTGGGAATACCGCGATCTTCATCGATGGTGAGGAGCAGGCTCTCATCATCGATGCGAAAGCGTTCCCGCAGCGAAGTCCAGATGAACCATCTACAGAGAAGGTCGTCCGTGGGTCTAAGGACGGCTTCATAGAGACACTCGTCACGAATATCGCACTCGTGCGCAGACGCGTACGGGATCCGAAGCTGCGGATGGAGATCATGTCGGTCAGCGAGCGAACGAAGACGGATGTCTGCCTCGGCTTCATCAAGGATATCGCGAATCCTAGGTTAGTGAATATGATTCGGGACAAGATCAAGAAGCTGAAGGTAGACGGTGTTCCCCTCGCCGATAAACAGCTAGAGGAAGGCATCGTCGGCAAGGGCTGGAACCCGTTCCCGCTCGTTCGGTATACCGAACGGCCTGACGTCGTCGCCTCACATCTGCTCGAGGGCCATGTGATCGTGATGGTGGACACGAGTCCGAGTGTCATGGTTATCCCGACGACGTTCTTCGATCATGTGCAGCACGCGGAGGAGTTCCGTCAGACGCCGTTCGTTGGGACGTATCTGAGATGGGTTCGTTTCCTCGGTATCATCGCCTCTCTGTTCTTGTTGCCGTTATGGTTTCTGTTCGTCCAACAACCGAGCCTGCTACCGGAGGGACTTGGCTTCATCGGACCGCAGAAGACCGGGCAGCTGCCGATCCTACTGCAGTTCGTCCTAGCCGAGATCGGTGTGGATATGATGCGCATGGCAGCCGTTCATACGCCGACGCCGATCGCCACCGCGATGGGTCTCGTAGCGGCGGTGCTGATCGGCGATATCGCGGTGCAGACCGGACTGTTCATCAACGAGGTCATCCTCTATATGGCAGTTGCTGCTCTTGGGATGTTCGCGACTCCTAGCTATGAGCTCGGTCTGGCGAATCGCTTGGTCAGGCTAGCCTTACTCATCGCAGTAGGATTGTTCCAAGTGCCAGGCTTCGTTGTCGGAACGACACTGATCATGCTGCTGCTCATCACACAGAGATCTTACGGTGTCCCATACTTCTGGCCGTTCGTTCCGTTTAATCTGGGTGGCATGAGCACGATACTACTCCGCCGACCGTTCCTGTCTGAGAAGACGAGACCGAGTATCACGAAGCCACAGCAGTTCCGACGAATGCCAAAAAAATGATGCTTGTCCATAAGCTGCGAAGGTTGTGCTTCCCCGAACTTGTATGATAAGTTTATCTATATGACAACAGCGGTTAGGATAGACGACATTCTACGAAAGATAGGGGAAGTATGACATGCATCTACACGGTACAAGTCGTATTAATGATAAAGGTCATCTAGAGATCGGTGGGTGCGATGCGGTTCAGTTAGCTGAGACGTATGGCACGCCACTTTATGTCATGGACGAAGCGCTCATTCGTGAGCGTTGCCGCCAGTTCATGCAGGCGTTCCGTGACACGGGTCTGCGCTTTCAAGTGGCCTATGCGTCGAAGGCTTTCTGCGTGATGGCGATGTGTCGATTAGTCGAGGAGGAAGGCTTATCGCTCGATGTTGTATCGGATGGGGAGCTATATACGGCACTTCAAGCGGGATATCCTGCGGAACGCATACATTTTCACGGGAATAACAAGACGCCGCTGGAGCTCGAGATGGCGCTCGATGCGAAGATCGGCTGCTTCGTCGTCGATAACTTCACCGAGCTGAGCATGTTGAACGAGATGGCTGGCGCCAAAGGGTTGATCGCCAAGGTGCTGCTGCGGATCACACCGGGTGTCGAAGCTCACACGCATGATTATATCTCGACCGGGCAGACGGATTCGAAGTTCGGCTTCGATCTTGGGAACGGTACTGCGCTACGTGCGGTGGTGCAAGCATCACAGCTGCCGAATCTCGAGCTGCTCGGACTGCATTCGCATATCGGATCGCAGATCTTCGAAGTCGAAGGCTTCCGCATGGCAGTAGAGAAGATCGCGAACTTCGCAGCAGATATCCGTGATGCGGAGAACATCATGATGTCGGTCATGAATCTCGGAGGCGGCTTCGGCATCCGCTATACAGAGGGAGATACGCCACTGCCTGTTCATCAGTACGTCGATGCGATCGCCGGGACCGTGAAGGAGACGTTCGCGATGCGCGACTATCCGTTACCGGAGATCTGGATCGAGCCAGGTCGCAGCATCGTCGGTGAAGCAGGTACGACGCTCTATACGGTCGGAACTTCCAAGGACATCCCGGGTGTGCGCAAGTATATCGCGGTAGATGGCGGCATGACGGATAATCCTCGTCCTGCTCTATATCAGTCCGTCTACGAAGCGATGCTGGCGAATCGCGCCGATGAACCGCAGGAAGAGGTTGTGTCCGTGGCAGGCAAGGCATGTGAGAGCGGCGATATGCTGATCTGGGACGTGAAGCTGCCACAAGTACAGACGGGAGATATCCTCGCGGTATCTAGTACAGGAGCTTATAATTATTCGATGGCGAGCAACTATAACCGGATTCGTCGCCCTGCCGTCGTATTCGTGCAGGAAGGCCAGGCTGATGTCGTCGTGCAGCGTGAATCCCATGAGCATATCGCCAGTCTCGATGTGATCCCTACCAGACTGCGACGCTGATGTATCGCAACGGAATCCTACGCTCCGTCGTCCTTGTGATGGCGGAGCTTTCGTTCATACGATACGGGTAGAGGTTGGAAGCCGTTAAGAAGGGTGATCCGCGTACCCACGTAGGGTTCCAGTTGATCGTGTCGTCGGTTGTGTGATTCATATGATGATAGTGAGGAGGAGATATTCGATGAATGAACGATTGCAGCAGCAGCTCGCGTTCCTCCTGGAGATCGATAAGCTGAAGAACGTCTATCGACAGTCTTATCTTAGTGACAAGAGCCGCCGTGAGAACGATGCTGAGCACTCCTGGCATCTGACGATGATGGCGATGATCCTCATGGAGCATGCCGACCATCCGCAGCTGGATATCCTTCGGGTGATGAAGATGCTCGTCGTACATGACATCGTGGAGATCGATGCAGGAGATACGTTCGCCTATGACGATCAGGGCCATACGGATAAGGCCGAACGGGAACAAGCTGCCGCGAACCGCTTATTCGGCCTGTTGCCAGCTGATCAACGCGATGAGCTGATGGCTCTCTGGGAGGAGTTCGAAGCCCGCAGCACTCCTGAATCACAGTACGCGGCTGCGATGGATCGACTGGCGCCGATCCTGCTGAACTATCATACGGGTGGGGCGTCTTGGCGTGAGCACGGCATCACGAGTGAGCAAGTGCTGAAGCGCAACCGCCACATCGCGGACAGCTCCGAGGGATTATGGACGTTCGTTCAGTCTCTCGTGGAGGATGCGGTGAATAGAGGGTATCTGAAGCGTTAGGTTACCTGGCTTGAGCATGAGTGTGCCATCGTCCTGATGAGGTTATGGGTGTGTATGGTGTGATGAGTACGGAGTAAGTGGTGAGGGTCATATTTTGCGTTCGGCGTGATGATTGTGTAAGATGAGTACGTACATATCGCTGTGAACATGGAAGGAGTCGAGATCGATGAAAAAAGGATCCATCACATTAGAAAAAGGCGGAGAAGTTCAGTTGGAGTTCTTCCCGGATGAAGCACCGAACACGGTGGCTAACTTCGAGAAGCTCGCGAATGAAGGCTTCTATAACGGGCTGTCGTTCCATCGCGTGATCCCAGGCTTCGTCGCACAAGGCGGCTGTCCGACAGGAAACGGAACAGGTGGCGCCGGTTATACGATCCGCTGTGAAGTGGATACGAATGTAAGCAAGCATGAGCGCGGGACGTTAGCGATGGCCCATGCAGGGAGAGACACTGGTAGTAGCCAGTTCTATATCTGCTATCAGCCGCAGCCGCATCTTGATGGGCAGCATACGGTGTTTGGCCGTGTGGTCAAAGGCATGGAGCATGTCGACGCGGTCAAGCCGGGCGACAAGATGGCCGAAGTGAAAGTATGGGATGAAGCGTAACGATAGCTCTAGACATCATCCGACGATATAAGCTATACTGAATACAATATCATAAGCAGCATTTCCTTCGGGGCCGGGTGAAACTCCCGACCGGCGGTGATTCGCGTATCGCGATCAGTCCGTGACCCGACGTGCGAGCAGTATGTATGCACGGCGGTGGACCTGGTGAGAATCCGGGACCGACAGTATAGTCTGGATGGGAGAAGGAGACGCATAGCTTGCAATGTTTCATGCAGGATAAGATTAACTTTATAGTGTCGTATGTACTTTTTTTCACAATAGTTGTGGAGGATGCATATCGGCGTATGTAAAGTTCATTCTTTCGATTACCCGCTTGATCATTGCCTGCTCGTGTTTGCCATGGATATCCCTGCCCCTCTCCAACAAGAGGGGCTTTGTTATGTATATAGATCCTGTTATCCAAGTCGGGGGTGAGTACAGCATATGAACCGTGATGTGATGAATGATGAGACCTATATGCGGCTGGCGGTGGAGCTTGCTGCGGCGGCGCAAGGTCAGACGGGAAGTAACCCGGTCGTCGGTTGCGTGATCGTGAAGGACGGGCGGATCGTCGGCATCGGTTCCCATCTGAAGCGCGGGGAAGGGCATGCGGAGGTACACGCTCTAGCGATGGCGGGGGAGCAAGCAGCAGACAGTACGGTGTATGTGACACTGGAGCCATGCAGTCACTATGGGAAGACCCCGCCGTGTGCAGACAGACTCATCGAAGCGAAGGTGAAGCGAGTCGTCGCAGCATGCCAAGATCCGAACCCGCTCGTTGCGGGCAGTGGATTAAAGCGGCTGTTCGATCACGGCATCGAAGTACAGGTTGGCGTATTGGAAGAAGAAGCGCTGTTGTTGAATGAGCATTATAACACCTATATCACGGAGAAACGGCCGTTCATCACGCTGAAAACGGCTTCCACGCTAGACGGTAAGATCGCCGCGTATACCGGAGATAGTAAGTGGATCACGAATGAAGCAGCAAGAGCTTACGTGCACACGCTACGCCACCGTCACCAAGCGATCATGGTCGGGGTCGGTACGATCCTCGCAGATAACCCGAGTCTAACGGTTCGTCTCCCTGTACCGGGCGTACAGCCCGTACGCATCATCATCGACTCTCAGCTTCGGACACCGATCCATGCGAAGGTCGTGCAGGACGGGCAAGCCGAGACGATGATCATCACGACGGAGCGAGCAGATCCCGCTAGAGCCGCACGACTCGAAGAGGCAGGCGTGACGGTGATCGCATGCGGTGTAGGGGAACAGGTTGATCTGACCCTAGCGATGCATACATTAGCAGACTATGAGATCTCCTCACTGCTCCTAGAGGGCGGAGGAACGCTGAACGGGGCGATGCTGACCGCAGAGCTTGTGGATAAGATGATCTTGTTCTACGCTCCGAAGATTATCGGCGGTCGAGATGCTCCCGGTATCGTACAGATGGATGGATGGGCTCGCATGTCGGAAGCCTATCGGTTAGAACGAGTGAACGTCACGACCTACGGCGATAATGTCTGCATATCCGGGTATCCAGTATATCGAAGGAGGGATGACAGCGATGTTCACGGGGATCATTGAAGAAGTCGGTAAGCTCCGCTCGATCGAGCGGGCCGGTCAAGCGATGGTGCTGACGATTCAGGCGGAGAGAGTCTTGCATGATGTACGCCTAGGGGATAGCATCGCGGTGAATGGTGTCTGTTTGACCGTCATTCGCTATGATGCTACAACCTTCACGGTAGATGTCATGCCCGAGACGTTCCGTAAGACGAATCTATGTGAGCTTCAGAGCGGCAGTCCGGTCAATCTGGAGCGAGCGATGGCGGCAGACGGTCGATTCGGCGGACATATCGTGCAAGGGCATGTGGATGGAACCGGCGTTATCGCGAACCGCCGCAAGGAGGACAATGCCGTCGTGTTCACGATCCGTCTACAGGAGGAGAGCTTGTTCGACCAGATCATCCCGCGCGGCTCGATCACGATCGATGGGATCAGCCTGACGGTCGTTCGCGCTGGTGAGGGGGCGGTAAGTGTGTCGATCATCCCGCATACCCTCTCCGAGACGGTGCTAGCGTTCAAGCATGAGGGAGCAACGGTGAATATCGAGACGGATGTGATCGGCAAGTATGTCGCTCATCTCATCGAACGACGAGGGTTGAGCGGCGCAGGCGCAGGAGGCAGACGATCAGGGCTGACGCTGTCCATGCTGGCGGACAACGGGTTCGTATGACATGGCATCATCCATGCTGGCGGACGGCGGGTTCGTAAGACATGGCATCATCCATACTGACAGACGGTGGGTTCGCATGACATGGCATCATCCATGCTGACGGACGGCGGGTTCGTAAGACATGGCATCATCCATGCTGACGGACGGCGGGTTCGTATGACATGACATCATCCATGCTGGCGGACAACGGGTTCGTATGACATGGCATCATCCATACTGACGGACGGCGGGTTCGTATGACATCATCATCCATGATGACGGACAACGGCTTCGTATGACATCATCCAACTGGAGGGATAGCGAGATGGGAGTAGATATAAGATTCGATCCGATCGAAGAAGCAATATATGATCTGATCCTGGGGAAAGTCATCATCGTGGTCGATGACGAGGACAGAGAGAATGAAGGAGACTTCGTAGCACTGGCGGATAAGGCGACGCCTGATGTGATCAACTTCATGGCGAAGGAAGGCCGCGGCCTCATCTGCACACCGATCACGGAAGAACGAGCGCATGCGCTGAATCTGCCCTTGATGGTGGACAAAAATACAGACTATCACGGCACGGCGTTCACCGTATCGGTCGACCATATCGAGACGACGACGGGCATCTCCGCGCATGAACGGTCGCGAACGGTGAAGGCGCTGCTCGATCCGAATGCTGAACCGCAGGATTTTCGCAGACCGGGACATATCTTCCCGCTGATCGCGCGCAAGGGTGGAGTGCTGCGTCGGGCTGGACATACAGAGGCGGCGATCGACCTCGCGAAGATGAGTGGCGCACAGCCAGCGGCCGTCATCTGCGAGATCATGAAAGAAGACGGTTCGATGGCCCGGGTACCGGACCTCTTGGAGATCGCGAAGAAGCACGGACTCAAGCTCATCTCCATCCGTGATCTCATCCATTATCGTAATGAGCATGAGATGCTCGTGAAGCGTGAGGTTGAGGTGCGGATGCCGACGGACTTCGGCGTCTTCCAAGCGATCGCCTACACGAATACAGTCGATGATAAGGAGCATGTCGCACTGGTCAAGGGTAAGATCGATCCGAACAAGCCGACGCTCGTCCGCGTTCACTCGGAATGCCTGACAGGTGACGTCTTCCATTCTCACCGCTGTGACTGTGGTCCTCAGCTCGCAGCAGCGCTGAAGCAGATCAACGATAGTGGCTCCGGAGTGCTGCTCTATATGAGACAAGAAGGCCGCGGCATCGGCTTGATCAACAAGCTGAAGGCTTATCAGCTGCAGGAGCAAGGGTATGATACGGTCGACGCGAACATCAAGCTCGGCTTCAAGCCGGATCTTCGCGACTATGGCATCGGTGCGCAGATCCTGAAGGATCTAGGGGTTCGTCAGATGAAGCTGCTCACGAACAACCCACGCAAGATCAAGGGACTCGAAGGATACGGACTTGAGGTTATCGACCGGGTACCGATCCAGATGGAAGAGAATGAGGATAACACGAACTATCTGCACACGAAGAAGGATAAGCTCGGTCACATGCTTACGTTTACGAAGAATCCGAAGTAACGGTATAAGGCTTATGCGGGAAAACGAATGAACGAATGCACGAATAAACGAATAAACGAAAAACGAATGTGCGAATGAACGAATGCACGAGCAAACGAACAAAGAACGATAATCGAATAAACGGACAAACGAACAAAGAACGATAATCGAATAAACGAACACTATTAGTAGAGAGGATCGATAAACCATGGCAAACATATTCGAAGGACATCTCATATCAGAAGGACTACGTTACGGCATCGTGATCAGTCGATTCAATGAATTCATCTCGAGCAAGCTGCTTAGCGGTGCACAGGATGCGTTCATCCGACACGGTGCGCAAGAGAGTGAGATCGATGTTGCTTGGGTTCCAGGCGCATTCGAGATCCCACTCGTCGCGCAAAAAATGGCCGCAAGCGGCAAATATGATGCTATAATCACACTAGGAGCCGTCATCCGCGGTTCGACAAGTCACTATGACTATGTGTGTAATGAAGTGGCTAAAGGTGTTGCAGGTGCTGCACAGAAGACGGGAGTGCCGGTCATCTTCGGTGTTCTAACGACTGATTCGATCGAGCAAGCGGTTGAACGTGCTGGCACGAAGGCAGGTAACAAAGGCTGGGATGCCGCGATCAGTGCGATCGAGATGGCCAATCTGCTGAAAAAGTTGTAAACTCAAGATATAAATTGTCGTATCTGTCGGATCCAAGGTCGTGGTAGGCGTCCGGCTTCATGCGATCATAGAGAGGGACAAGCATGGAGATTCAATTCAAACTCGATATGTTCGAAGGTCCGTTAGATCTACTGCTACATCTGATCGATAGTCAGGAGATCGATATATACGACATCCCGATCAGTAAGATCACCGATCAGTACATGGCGTATATCACGACCTTACAGGAATACGAGCTCGAAGTGGCGAGTGAGTTTCTCGTGATGGCAGCTGAGCTCCTATCGATCAAGAGCCGCATGCTTCTCCCTAAGCCTCCTGTCATCTTACAAGATAACGGAGAGGAAGAAGAGTACGACCCGCGCGAAGAGCTCGTGCAACGGTTGATCGAATACCGCAGGTTCAAGGCCGCTGCCGATCAGCTCCGCGAGATGGAAGTAGCTCGTAGTCTGATCTACACTCGTGCTCCACGGGATCTGTCCGAATATATCGCGCATATCGATGAGAATCCGGTACAAGACTTTAACCTGTCTGATCTACTGATCGCGTTTCAGAGGGCGATGCGTCGCTCGACAGCACGTTCGGCCATCGCTAAGATTACGCGGGATGAGATATCGGTGAAGGATCGGATGGTGCAAGTGACCGAGCGGATCGGTGAGCTAGGGGGGAAGGCGCTATTCTCGAAGCTGATCGATGAGGATGCAGATCGCACGGATATCGTCGTCACGTTCCTCGCGGTGCTCGAGCTGATCCGGCGAAAGCACGTCACTTGCTATCAACACCGACTGTTCGATGATATCGTTATTCATCTTCGCGATTCAGGGGGAGACTATGAATTACCAGCAGATGAAATCAGTTATTGAAGGGCTGTTATTTGCCGCAGGAGACGAAGGCTTGGATGCTCGGCAGATCGCAGACGTGCTTGAGGAAGAAGCCACGATGGTGACAGACCTGCTGCAGGATCTGAAGAACGACTTTCGTCGTGAAGGTCGAGGCATCCAGATCGTGGAGATCGCAGGCTCGTACCAGATGACGACCTTACCAGAGCATGCTCCCTTCTTCGAACGGCTGGCGTATTCTCCTTCGCATGCAACGCTGTCACAAGCTGCTCTAGAGACGTTAGCGATCGTCGCGTATAAGCAACCGATCACCCGCATCGAGATCGAAGAAGTGCGAGGCGTGAAGTCAGAGCGACCGATCCATACACTCGTCGCCAAGCAGCTGATCCAGGAGGTCGCCAGAGCGGAAGTGATCGGTAGACCGATCCTGTATGGGACGACGAAGCAGTTCCTTGACTACTTCGGTCTGATGAACCTGAGTGATCTGCCGATCCCACCTGACTTCGACGCAGAGACGCTAGCAGAACAGACACGGGATCTATTCGACAAGATGGGTGACAGGCAGATGACGATCGACGATATTAACCAACGCATGAATGAATAAGATTCGTGCATACTATCCCTTGAAAGAATAACCTTTCGAGGGATTTTCTATTCTCTACGACCGGAACTATAGGACGGCAGGTGTTTATCGTGATCGGATGGATCATCGCTGGGATCGTGTTAGCGATCGTGCTCGGCATCATCCTGAGTGAGCTTGAAGTGAAGCTTCACATGAGAAGAGTTAGAGAAGATGATAACTTGATCATCAGGTTCCGATGGCTGTATGGACTCGTTCGATACAGCATCGAGATCCCGTCGATGAGATGGAAAGGCAGGCGGGGGTTAGAGCTGAAGCAGAAGCATGTGAACGATCGTAAGGATCAGGTGCTGAACGAGATGAAGCCGCGGATCGACGGTGAGTTGATCATGAAGGATTACCGGAAATTGATGACCCTTCTGCGCAGTACGTTCGAATTATCCCGCTGGTTCAAGGAAACATTAAAACATGTCCGTTGTCACGAACTGAACTGGCATACCCAGCTAGGAGCAGGTGACGCGGTCGAGACCGCGACGGTTACAGGTCTTGCTTGGAGTCTGAAGGGTTCGCTGATCGGATTCCTGTCCAACTATATTAAGCTGAGCGTCCAACCGAGACTGCATATCACACCGTATTACAATGAGTCGAAGTTCGCGATGCAGTTAGACTGCATATTCAAGATTCGGACGGGATATGCTATAGTTGCCGGAATGTTGCTGTTGATGCGAATACTTCGAATCAAGGGAGGAATGAGAGTATGGCGGAACATCCTATTCAAGGCCTCATGAAGACGGCCATGGAGAATATTAAAGAAATGGTCGATGTGAATACGATCGTCGGCGATCCTGTGGAGACGAAGGATGGTACGGTGATCTTGCCAATCTCCAAGGTGGGGTTCGGATTCGCGGCAGGCGGAAGCGAATTCGTCGTCGACGGTGATCATCATGCGACGAATGATCCGCAAGGGCATAATGCGAACATCTATCATCCGTTCGGCGGCGGTTCAGGCGGTGGCGTGTCGATCACACCGATCGCGTTCCTCGTCGTATCCCCGACAGGCGTCAACATCGTACCGCTCGACAGCCAGACACATCTGCTGGAGCGCATGATCGACAATGCCCCACAGCTTGTCGAGAAGCTGCAGAGCATGATGAAGAAGAACAAGCAGCAAGATCAGATGAGTAGCTCGACGCCTGCTGCCACAGATCCAGCACCATATATGTAATCGTCCGACGAAGCTGCCTCCGAGTGGGGGCAGTTTTTTTGATTTAACGGGAAAATAAATGGAAAAAGGTGTTGATATATCTATAGAACTATCATATAATCCCTGTTAGCATATGAATATATTAACAAAGGAGAATCAAATAGTGAAGAAAAGTATTATTTTGTCGATTATCCTCGTATTGCTATCTTCGCACATTTGGTCTGTAAGCGCTTTAGAGGATATTGATCTAATGGAGGAACAGCATGATAATCACACAAATATTCAAGAAGAGATAGTTGATCTCCGCACACCTAGTAGCAAGACATTCCTATCTGATAAAACAGGGGAATACATACAGGAAATATACAGCGACGGTATCCATTATGAATCGGTCGATGGTGAATATTATGAGATCAACACGGATTTGATTGATCTGGAACAACTTGATGTAACGGAATACTCAATTGATGGATTAACATTAGATTCTTCTGTGTCCACTCAGTTGAAATCTCTTGCTCCTGTATCTACGAGGAACAAGGAAGATGTATTTCGAATAAAACCATCAAAAGCAGCGTCAGAAAAATTCGCAAATTTACTAGCAAACCAGAGTTCGAAAAAAGGAGGAAAGCGTAGAGACGTATCATTCTATTCTTCATTTCAGGTCCCCTATGAATTAGATATCCCGAAGAATTTACAAGACGGCTACAGTATTGGATATAACGGACAAGCCTTAACCTTTATCCCATCAAATATTAAATCGTCGATAGGGAAAATAGATGTGGATCAAAAAAATGTCATCCATTACGAAAATCCGTGGCCCTCAACTGACCTTACACTAACCGTGTTACCGAATGGTATCAAGGAAGAAATTATTCTAAAGGATCGCAAGGCACCCAATAATTTTTCATTTGAAATATTAGGTGATATTGATGAAAGTTTCCGATCTGGAGATTTAAGCATCTCTCCTGCGTGGTTGGAAGATCATGTGGGCGTTCGTCGCGATGTTCAAATGAGTATTAGGAAAGACGGTAACAAAAACTATCTAGAAATGACATGGGATGAGACCGGTTTAGAATATCCGATTCTAATTGACCCCAATGTTAGTATAGGTTATTCGCACCGTTTCCATCAATGTAGTAATTACACGAATCAAAACTTGTTACAAGATGGAATGCTCGTCGGTACGAAGAATGGGAATAATTGCTCCTCCTACATGGTCTTTAACACAAGTAGCATACCGAAGGATGTTCAAATAACAAGTGCTTCTCTACGAATGGGTTATCATGCAAATGGAAATCTAAATGTAGCCATTAAGCAAATGACAAGTCCAGTTACTCGAAATTTAAATAGACCGCTTCAATATACGAACAAAAATCAACAATCACGATTAATTGAAAGCACAATAGGTTCAAAAGGGAATGTAGCAAACTGGAATATTACAAATATTGTGTCGAATAGTTACAGGAACGGAGTTCTGATGGTCGGATTGTATCGTGATGATAACGGTCAAACCTCTAGTATATATATGGATGTGAATGATTCATATGGTGCCCCCTATTTATCTGTTACTTATTCGACTGAAAACAAGAATTACTATTCATATGATCAGTCGAATCGATTGAACTACATTTCTCAAAATAGTAAGGTTACAGGTTTTTTTTACGATGACAATGGGAAATTAGTTAGTAGGGATAACTTCCATTATGATGACAACATGATTGCGAACGGTAATTTTATTCTCTCTGATGACAACTGGGATCTAGATCCTGAATTTGAAGTGTCGTCAAGATATATGAATGGATATAGTTTGAATTTTTCGGGAGTTCCGGGTAGTAATCATCAAAGTTCTGCATCTAGTTATCCTATTGTTGTAGGTTTGAATTCTACATACACCATCTCAGGTTACATGCTGAAAGAAAATCTAGTAGGTGAAGTCTACATAACATGGACTGAGTTTAACTCTCACTATGGTAGAGTGCGTTCTGGGACTAAGTTAATTAGTAGCACATTTATACCAAGTGACGAGATTTGGGGGCGTTTTTTTGTAAGTATCACGACATCAGGCTTGGCTGAATGGATAACTATTGATATAGTCGCAGCTCCTTCAACTCATGGTGATGCGTATGTAAGTTCTTTAAGATTAATACCGGCACAAAATTAAGCGTTATAAGCTTAGAAAAGTCGATAGTACTTTACAAAGGGTGGTGTAGTTAATGTTAAGGAAGCGTAAGTTTTATAGACTGGTCTCTGTATGCCTAGTCGTTTCTTTGTTATTTACATATTTTCCAAGTTACAAAACTAATGCTATTGATCAAAGCGTAATGCTAGAAACTCCATATCAAAGTGAGCAAATGAATCCCTCGGTTACCAATTCAGTCTATGGAGCGAACACTGAAGCACCTGAATCAACGGTAACGGAATCTGTATATGGAGTTTATGGGGTAGAGTTATTCACTATTATTAAGCAACACGGTGAGGATTTCTTTCATGATTTGTCGCAGGAGAATCGAGATGTAATTCTTAACGGGCTTAACCTACCAGAAGAATTAATGCAAGAAAGCGAGTTATTAGGTTTATCACTCTTTGATTCTATTCAAGTACTTACACGAGTTATTCAGTTTGATATTGAACTTCTTAGGATGGTAACACATTACAACAATACTGAGGATATTACTGAACTAGATCAGCATCTTAAAAGGTATCAAAGGTTTGTACAGAAGTATGTGATTGATAATAGTAAGAGACAGGAGATCCTTGATTTTTTTATAGGAGGTATTGATTCTCCGTTTATTTCCTCAGCATTTGTTGTGAGTGAATCTACCGGACTACCTATTCAGTCTTTGTTGTTAAGCTCGGTTGAAGAGAAAGAGAGTATTGCGAATCTTCTAATTTCGTCAGTTCCTGAAGATGAATTACCGTCATTCGACAGGATATTGGATCGGTACTTCGTTAACGCTGAGACTCTTCAAGCCTTTGTGAACACTAACTATTTATCATGGATGGAGCTAGAGGAGCTAATCTATTCCTACATAGAAGAACATCAAGTGAAACCGGAACGGGACAGTTTCATGACCATGAGCATTCAGAATGCTACAGGTGAACCTAATTACGAGAAATATATACTAGCTCCGTATAGCATTATGCAAAGTGTCCAAGAACAGATTCAAGTGGGAACAGGTGCATTAACATATTCGTCTCATGATTTTACCTTGCCTGGTAGAAGTGGATTGGACGTTGCTCTTTCGATCCGCTATGATATGTCAACATCGAATTTGTTTGAGCCAGACTATTATTATTCAACCGGCATAATTCCAGATATTGATTATGCTATCATAGCCGGTGAACAAGCATATATTTACTTTGAGGGGCAAGGTTCATCTAGAATTGAAGGTTTGGATTTAGGCCCGACGATTGAAGCGCTGTATGATCAATATGAGGATGCTTCGAATGATGTATCTAATAGATCTTTTCAACCTATATGGTCGTATCATTTTTTTGGACAGGGAGTACATCTAATGCGTATTCCTTATGCTTATATTGAGTTGGTTGAGGATCCAAGTGAAGGCAGACCATATGTAGAATCAATAAATACAAACACATATACTGAATTGCAGAACAACCTAGGCGCAGGGTGGTCTTTGGCGTTTTCCTCCATCGAAGTTACCGGTGATCAGAAGTTTCTGCATATGTCGAATGGAAGCACATATAAGATTAACATTACTTCAGCAACAGATGATTCTAACTTAGAGAAGTATACACTTAAAGACATACGGCTTGAACAAGACAACGGTAGCTATACGAATACACAGAATCAATCATCGTCATATGTCCTCATACACATGAGCGGATATAAGGAATACTTCGGATCCGATGGACGTTTGTTAGCGAAGCGAGACCGTTATGAAAATACCATCTCCTTCGAGCATCAGATTATTAATGGTCGGCCCGTTATCTCCAAGATTATCGACACGATTGGTCGGAATATACGATTCCAATATCAAACGATCAGCAATGGTAAAAAATTAACGGTTACATTACCGGATTCGAATACCATTCAATATATCTCAGAGTCGGTGCCAGGGTATACGAATGAGTATGTATTGAAAGAAATTATCGATCAAAAAGGCAGAAAGACCTCTTTCGTGTATGATCTTGAGAATTGCAAAGGAAACTTTTCGTTCTTCAGCAAAAATAATCGCGATATAGAAAATATCTATGCCTGTCTAACAAGTATCACGCACCCATCAGGTGCGATCACGAAGTACACCTATGAAACAACGATTTCGAATCTCGGGGATCAGGGGACAAAGGAAGAATTCCGCATCAAGACTCGCGAGGAAATAGTCAGTGGGGTGTCCAGCAACAAATTAACCTATTCCTATGTGAATCACTACTCAGGTTACCCTACACACGCAGATCCCGAGGTGCTACCATCCAGTCATAAGTACGAAATGGTTGTGACGAATCACAATAATATCTCAACCAGATATATATTCAATAACAACCATCTACTTGAACAAGAGGAAAAGAAGCAGAATAATCAAGTCATTCAACGAAAGACCTATCAACATAATGCCAATAAGTTGCCCACGTCGATTACAACGACAAACTATAATATCGGTACGACGACGAATGCCTCGAAGACGGAGTCTTACACATATGATGCATGGGGTAACATCCTATCCCATACGGATGCGTTGAATCATACAACGACCTATACGTATGATCCCGTATTCCACGCTCCGAGTAGCGAGACTCGGACGATGGATACTAACAAGATACAGAAGACGGAATGGGTCATCAATTCTGCGACAGGTAATGTCGATCAGGTTAAGCAACAGCACCTCGTGAATGGCGTGAATAAGCCGATCATCACGAACTACACCTATGATAGCTATGGCAATCTTACGAAAGAAACGACGAATACCCATGAGGGTGGAACGGTTACGATTCAGTATGAGTATGGTTCTCCGTATCAGGCTGCCTATCTGACCCGAGTTTATCAGACGGTCACAGGGGTAGATCAAACTTCACAACTGCTCGAAACTCGATATACGTATGATCTAACTACCGGGAATGTACTAACGGTTCGCGATGGAGAACAGAATACCTACCATTACCAATACGATCAACTTGGTCGTCTCACAAAAATGACCAATCCTGATCAAACGACTAAGTTACTGTCTTATAATGACACGAGTAATATCGTACAAGAGACGAATGAAATGGGGGACCATATTCGTCATAGATATGACCCATTAGGACGTCTTACACATGTAGAGGTATATAAAGATGGTGCTTGGAAGGTACTAGAGAAATATGGGTACGACCAATTATCCCGTATGTCTTGGTCAGAAGATGCTGCTGCGAATCGAACGACAGTTCAATATGACGCCTTTGACCGTGTAACGAGAGTTACCCATCCTGATCAAACGTACCGAAGCACAAACTATTATGATGCATGGGTGTATGAGGGTAATCAAGCGAGTCGGGTAGAACACATCGACGAGGAAGGAAAGAAATCATACGAGTATTATGATAAGTTAGGTCGTTTACTTGCGGATCACGTCTTGCATACGACTCGATATGAGTATGACAAGGTCGGTAATTTAAAGAAAGTGATCGATGCAAAGGGTAGGCAGACGCACTATACCTACGATGATCTGGGGCTGATGGTCTCTGTCAAAAATCCACTAAACGAAACGACTAGCTATGAATATGATCACTTCGGTCGACTGATTAAGACGACGTATCCAGATGGAAATGTCAAACACAAGAAATATGACCAAGCAGGCAGACTGATCCAGACGTTGGACGAAGTAGGTCTAGACGTCCAATACAAATATGATCGTAACAGCAACCTC
>Ga0180215_1000679_pt1 | contig 41092 bp, 29 predicted proteins | sample eDN3rd37CBELigBY_FD_128871 | JGI IMG/M metagenome (GOLD analysis project Ga0180215, IMG submission 128871) | Enriched backyard soil microbial communities from Emeryville, California, USA - eDNA 3rd pass 37_C BE-Lig BY (version 2) (version 2) | ecosystem: Environmental > Terrestrial > Soil >...
GCGCCAGTGGAACACGCCCTCATAATGGACGACCCTTGTCGGATCCGCTTCGCGCAGAAAATCGTACATATGGATGAAATTGTCGCCGCCGAACGATTCGTTGCCGAGCGACCAAATGACGATGGACGGATGGTTTTTGTCCCGCTGCAGCATCGAGTTGCAGCGATCTATCACATTGTCTCTCCATTCCGGCTTGCTGCCTGGAACGGTCTCGCCTTCTTCCTTTTGTTCATAGCTCCATGAGCCGTGCGTCTCCAAGTTCGTTTCATCGATCACATATAGGCCGTACTCATCGCAGAGACGGTACCATAGCGGATGGTTCGGATAGTGGGACGTACGAACAGAGTTAATATTGTAAAGCTTCATCAGCTCCACATCACGGCGCATATCGCTCTCGGTAATGGCTCTGCCTGTATCGCATGAAAATTCATGACGGTTGACGCCTTTGAAGACGACCCGCTTTCCGTTAATAAGCATAAGCCCGTCCTTAATTTCAAAGGTGCGGAAACCGACCTTGCAGCTGATCGCTTCCAGCAGCTTGCCAGCCTCGTCCGTTACCTTCAATACGAGCGTATACAAATTCGGCGTTTCCGCGCTCCATTTGAGCGGGTCTGCCGCTTTCGCAGATAAACTTATAGGCATATAATCTTCCCCGGCGACGACAACGGACGCCGACATCGATCCTTGCAGCTGCACTGCCGCGCCGTTTGCGTCATACAGCTCAGCCGATACCGTTACGGCGCCAAGCTCCTTTTGAAAATAGTTGATCAGCTTCGCGTCAATCGTCAGCTCTGCATCGCGGTACTGCTCATCAAGCGCCGTTTGCACGAAGAAATCGTAAATATGCGCCTCCGGCGTCGTGTACAAGTAGACGTCGCGGAAGATGCCGCTCATCCGCCAAAAATCCTGATCCTCCAGCCAGCTTGCATCGCACCAGCGATACACCTCGACAGCAAGCTTGTTGTCCCCTGCGGTTAAGTAAGGAGTCAAATCGAACTCCGCCGGCGTAAACGTATCCTCGCTGTAGCCGACAAGCTCGCCGTTCAGCCATACATAGAAAGCCGATTCGACGCCTTGGAAGCTAATAAATACCGGCTTTCCGTCCCAAGCTTGCGGAATAGTGAACGAGCGGACATAAGAGCCGACTGGATTGTATTCGGTTGGAGCGAACGGAGCCTTAATGTCCTCGCTGCCTGTCCAAGGATATATGATGTTCGTATACTGCGGATAATCATAGCCCTGCAGCTGCCAATGCGCCGGGACTGCAATCTCCTTCCAGCCGCTGCAATCGTAATCGGTTCTATAAAAGCCTTCCTCGCGCTTAGACGGGTTCGGCGCCCATGCAAACTTCCAGCTTCCATTCAAGGAATAGTAATTGGCTGACTGCTCATGCTTTCCGCGAAGCGCCTCTTCTACTGAATCAAAAGCCATCATCGATGCATGCGCTTCCATCCGATTCAATTCGTAGATGTCGGGATTATTGTTCCACTCAGGATAGCCGTTAACGGGCGGTGTGTACACAAGCTTCTTCCTCACAGAATCATCACCTTTTTAAGTCATTTTAATTACACTATATTCACATTATAAGTTTCTTCATCGCACTAATAAATCTAACAATATTCAACTTAGATATAAATATATGAATATTTCAATGAATATTTGACGCTTCCGCCATAAGCTTCATTCTTTTGCTTCACTAATTGATTCCAGTCTAAGCCAGCAGCTAACAAAAAAAGGACCTGCCGTTCGGCGAGCAACGCTCCCTCGAATGGCATGGTCCGTTAATCCGGCAACATGAATCAACTTCACTCCGGCCGCCAGCCTACCTAAATTTTTCTTTATAATCGCGCGGCGTAACGCCTACGCATTTTTTGAACAGCTTGTTGAAATAGACTGGGTCGCCGTAGCCGACGAGCTGCGCGATTTCATAGTTTTTCAGATTCGGATGATCGGTTAAATACTGCTTCGCCTTTTCGATTCGAATCTGAATCAAGTAATCGGTAATCGTAACGCCCGTCTCCTGCTTGAACAGCCTACTTAAATAGCTTGCGCTCATGCCGACTGCCTCGGCCGTTTCGTCCAGATCCAGATTTCGGTCATAGCGCTCCTCAAGCAGCGCTTTCAGCTCCTCGATGGCATGATGCTCCGTCCTTAAGCCGCTCTCGCCCGCCGTCATGTCTGGCGGAGGCGCCTCTCCTTCCGTCTCATGCGTATCGCTTAGCCCTTCCGACTTGAGCCTCATTAGCAGCTCGTGCAGCTGCTTCTTATCAATCGGCTTCAGCAAATAGTCGCGGACGCCGTGGCGCATCGCCTTGCGCGCATATTCGAACTCCCCGAAGCCGCTCAGCACAATCGTCGCGAACGGCTTGCCGCGCGTATGCTCGGCCAGCTTCAGACCGTCCATCATCGGCATCTTAATATCGGTAATGAGCAAATCAAGATCGCGCGCGCCTAGCTTCGAAAGATGCGCAAGCGCATCCATTCCGTTGCTATGTGAGCCGATGACCTTAATGCCGATATCCATGCCGTTCAAAATTTTTTCCAGCCCCATACGAATCATTAGCTCATCGTCAACAATCATCACGTTCATGATGCTCACCCCCAGCAGCCCGCGGATATGTTTACATTTATTTCACAGCGCCATTCGTGACGCCGGCGAAAATGTATTTTTGCAGAAACAGATACAGCAGAGCCGTTGGAATCATAATAATGAGAATCGCAGCGGAGATAAGCTGCCAATCGCCGCTATTCACGCCAAAGAAACGCATCAGCGAGGTGGATACGACGATATTCTCGGCTCTTGGCAAATATAAATACGGAACGAAAAAATCGTTGTAAATATTGATCGTCTTCAAAATAATAATAGTTGCTGTCGCCGGAGCAAGCAATGGGAATATGATAGAACGGTAAATGCGAATAAGAGAAGCGCCCTCCAGCATCGCGCTTTCATCCAGCTCGTAAGGGATGTTCCGTATAAACTGCAAATAAATATAAATCTGAATGATATCCGCCCCGACATAGAGCAGCACCGGCCCCATCAAATCATTCGTCAAGCCGAGCATTTGAATCGTCTTGTAATTGACGACCTGCGTCGTAATTTGCGGGATAATCGTCGCGAACAGGAATAGTCCGACGAGCACATTTTTAAACTTGAAATCGAAGCGCGCAACCGCGTAGCAAAACGCAGAGCCCAGCAAAATATTAAGCACGAGCGTAACGCCGATAATCGTCAGCGTATTGCCGAAGGCAAGCGGCAATTTAGCCTGCTTGAACGCCTGAACGAAGTTATCGAAATAGAAGAAGCTGTCCGGCAGCTCAACCGACGACGTCGTTTGAAAGGCTTCTTTCGTTTTAAAGGCGTTTACTACGATAATATAAGGTGGAAACAAAACTACAAATACGGCAATAAAAAGGACCGCATATTTTAAAGCTGCTGCAAATTTATTAGGATTTACCATCGCTAACCATCCTTCCTGGTGAGTAGATAGCGTTGGATCGACAGCACCGCAATAACAAATATTAACAAGACAACGCTCATTGCAGAGGCAAGGCCATAGTTGTTGAACTGGAAAGCTGTCTCGACTATTTTCATCACAAAGGTTTCACTCGCCCCAGCTGGGCCGCCCTTCGTCAATACGAACGGCAAATCGAATACTTCCAATGCGCCTGTCACAGTTAGGAACAGGTTCAGCTCAATAATTTTATAAATATTAGGAAGCGTAATACGCGAAAATTTCTGCCATCCATTGGCGCCGTCAATAGACGCGGCCTCATACAGATCATTAGGGATTGATTGCAGCGCGCCTAAGTAAATGACCATATTAAAGCCCATGAAGCGCCAAAAACTGACTGATGCCAGCGTATAATTGACAAAGCTCTCGTTGCCAAGCCAGCTCGTCATGGACAGCTTCTCGAAGCCGAGCTGCGCCAACAATAGATTAAGAGACCCATTGGTTGTGTCATATACATATCCAAATAGATAAGCAACGGCTACGCCGTTTAATATATACGGTAAAAACAGCAGAAGCCGAAAAAAGTTTTTTCCCTTTAGTCTATTGTTTAAAACGACTGCAAAAAAGATAGCGGCAATATTTTGCACGATGCCCACAACGAAGTAAGCGAAATTGTGCTTAAATACGCCGAATATGTCGGGGTTTGAGAATACCTCGGCATAATTGGCCCAGCCGATCCAATCCTTGTCGCTGCTGATGCCGTTCCAGTTCGTAAAGCTGAGCCGCAGCAGCTCAAGCGCCGGATAATAGGCAAAGGTCAGCAGCAGCAGCAGCGGCAATGCTACAAAGCCGATGGTAACGATTTTTTTTTGCGTATTAAATGAAAGCCTGCTGAACATACGTAAATCCCCGCCTTTCGAAGTCGAAGAGCAGGAAGGATTATCACTATGCGATAACCCTTCCTGCATTCCAATCGCTACAGCCCTAAGTCCTTTTTCGCCTTCGCCCAGTCTTTGTTCACTTTATCGAGCACTTCCTGCGGATTTTTGGAAAGCACGAATCTCTGAACGGTTGCCGCTTGATCGAGCTGCGCCTTATTTTGAATGGCAGTTGCAGCGTCTAGCGGCTGAACAGGCTCGAAGTACTGAACATTGAAGCCGTTGAACTCAGCCAGCTGCGCAAGTTTAGGCTCCTTCGACTTCAGCGTAGGAATGAAGCCTGCGAATTCATCAAATCCCGATTCTTCGATCATCCAATGGATAAACGCTTTAGCCGCTTCTACATTGCCGTCCTTATTGACCGCATAGAAGTGATCCGGATTTAGCGGAGCCTTTGCTTGGCCGGAGTTGTCGACAGGGAACGGGAAGAAGCCGATATCTTCCGGCGCAGCGCCGTTCTCGATAACCTGATTAATGACCCAGTTGCCCAGCAAATACATGCCGAACTTCCCGCTTGCCACATCCTTTTTCGATTGCTCCCAGTTCGTCGAGTTGACGTCCGGCTCTAGATAACCCTTCTCGTACAGCTCGCGGAGAATGCTCCATGCTTTTCCGTACTCATTATCCATCGTATATGGCGTGTCCGTCTCCGCGCGCTTATTCTGATGGTCCGATGTCTGGCCAGTCAGTGTTGGCACATCGTATACCCAAGCGTCAAGCGGCCACTTGTCCTTAAAGTTGGAAGCCAGCGGCACGATTTCAGCGTCCTTCAGCTTTTGCGCAGCCGCTAAAAACTCGTCATATGTCTTAGGCAGCGCCGTAATTCCCGCCTTTTCAAAAGCTTTTTTGTTGTAGACGATGCCTACAGTCGATCCGCCTGAGGAAATGCCGTACATGTTGCCCTCATGCGCCCTCAAATCCTTGAAATAGATTTCGTCCGAAAATTGAATATCGTCCAGCGGAGCAAAATGATTAGGAAGCTCCGAATTCGGAATCGTCGGCGTTAAGACAACATCCGGGAAATCGCCTGAAGCAATCCTCACCTTCACTGTCGCGTCATAATCGGTAATCGCTTCGAAGGTAAGCTTAACGCCGGGATATTTCTCCTCGAAGCGCTTTTTGTAATCGACGTATTCCTTATCAATCATGTCGGTGCGGTTCGTCAGAAATACGACTTCGCCGCTAATTGCAGGCTCCTTCTCCCCGTCGTCGCCCTTCGTGTCCGAATTGCCGCTCGCATTAGTCGGAGCCGGCTTATTGCCCCCATTATTGCCGTTATTGCCGTTTTCGCCGCTGCAGGCCGCTAACAAAGTTAGCGTGAACGCAGCTATAACGACTAACGAAATTAACCTTTTCATTTCATGTCCCCCTCATTTATCGTTTTGGCAACGCTTGCATTTTGAGGTTATCGTATTTTACTTCCTTATAAAATGGTCTGAGATGACATTTATAGTCTTGTATTTACTTTCTCTTAAAATAACAAAATACTAACGAATATTATTGAAATTGCTTAAAACTCCCATTCCGCTGCAAAAAAACGAGCTAATTATAGCCTATTTTCTCTATTCGATGAAAAAGTATTGCCAATAAGACGCACATATTGTTTACTTGTTATATAACAAATTTCTTTTTAAAACTAACAAATATACCAAAACGAAAGGCGGAATTATCGATGGCTATCCATCTTGATTACATAGGAGGCATGACTTGGGGATGGACGGGGGTGCGCGGCACTTGGTCCGGAGAGCGGGCGGCGAAATCGATGGAGTTGATGGCTGAGCGGCTGGCCGTTAATTGGACCGCCATCACTTTCGCGGCGCTTCAGGACCACCCTCAGGCTACCGTAATAAAATTCCGCGAGGAACCAACAGTAACCGACGATGAAATTCGAAGCTCAATACGGAAGGCTAAAGAGCTTGGCTTAAACGTATGCCTGAAGCCCGTCGTCAATTGCAGCGACGGCACTTGGCGCGCGCATATTAACTTCTTTGACCTCGACGTTCCCTGCGAGCCTAAATGGTCGGATTGGTTCGCCTCCTACAGCGAATTCATGCTTCACTACGCCCGCATTGCCGAGGAGACGGGCTGCGAGATGCTCTGCATTGGCTGCGAAATGGTGCAGACCGACCGGCGTGAACGGCAGTGGCGCGCTCTCATTGCCGCCATACGCGGCGTATACTCGGGCATCATTACTTACAATTGCGACAAATACCAAGAGGGCGAAGTCAAATGGTGGGATGCGGTGGACGTTATTTCCTCAAGCGGCTACTATCCGATTGACTCCTGGGAAGAGCAACTGAACCGAATAGAGGCGGCAATCGGGCAATACGATAAACCGTTCTTTTTTATGGAAGCGGGCTGTCCGAGCCGCGAAGGCTCAGACCTGCTGCCTAACGACTGGAGCCTGCAAGGCGCTCCGAGCGAAGCTGTCCAGAAGCGCTATTACGAGGCGATGTTCGCAGCTTGCGGCAAGCGCAGCTGGGTGCGGGGCTTCATGCTGTGGGACTGGCCTAGCTTGCTGTACACCGAAGAGGAAGCAGCGGATAACGGCGACTACTGCATGTTCGGCAAGCAGGCGGAAGAAACCGTGAAAAGCTACTATTCAGCTAAATCGAGAGGAGAATGAGAATGGCGTCTAGTACGACGAATGTGCAATGGCAGAAGCGAATCGAGCGCGAGCTCGAGGGCAATATTTTACGCTTTTGGATGAAGCACGCGATCGATGAAAAGCAAGGCGGCTTTTATGGAGAGGTAAGCCGAGATTTGACGGTTACGCCGGAAGCGCCTAAAAGCCTAGTCCTTAATGCCCGCATATTGTGGACCTTCGCATCCGCTTACCGCTTGAAGCCCGATCCCGGTTATTTGACAATGGCCGAGCGCGCTTACCGTTATTTGAATGAGCGCTTCACGGACAATGAGCATGGCGGCTTGTTCTGGATGGTTGACGCCGCTGGACAGCCCTTGTCGATGAAAAAGCAAATTTACGGCCAAGCCTTTGCCATCTATGCCTATTCCGAATTTTATCGCGCCGCAGACGAAGCAGAAGCATTGGCAAGGGCGATCGAGCTTTTCCATCTGCTTGAGCAGCATAGCTATGACTCGGTATACAAGGGCTATGTCGAAGCGCTGTCGCGCGATTGGGCGCAGACGGACGATTTCAGCCTGAGCGGCAAGGATTTGAATGAGAAGAAGTCAATGAACACCCATTTGCATGTTATGGAAGCCTACACCAGCCTGTACCGCGTGTGGAAATCGGAGGAGCTGCGCGTCAAGCTGAAGGAGCTTATCCAAATAACGATCGAGCATATCATCGACGATGAATCGGCCCACTTCCTGCTTTTCTTTGACGAGCAATGGAAGAGCAAATCCCATCACATCTCATACGGACACGATATTGAAGGCAGCTGGCTGCTCGTAGAGGCCGCCGAGGCGCTTGGCGATAAAGCGCTGCTTGCAGAAGCGAAGGAGATTGCGCTGCGCATGGCCGAGGCCGTCTACCAAGAGGGCGTCGACGCCGACGGCGGCCTGTTCAATGAAGCGGACAGCGGCGGCTTAATCGATTCCGATAAGGATTGGTGGCCGCAGGCCGAAGCGGTGGTCGGCTTCTACAACGCCTATCAATTAAGCGGAGACTTGAAATACCGCGAAGCCGCCGTCCGCTCTTGGATGTTCATCGAGCAATATATCGTCGACCGGGAGCATGGCGAATGGCATTGGAGCGTCTTGCGGGACGGCACGCCGAGCGGTAATCTCCAAAAGATCAGCGCATGGAAATGTCCGTACCATAACGCCAGAGCATGCTTCGAGATGCTCGTGCGGCTGCGTTCAGGCGCGGCGCACACAGATCATACCGATTTTCATTACAATGGAGGACGATAACAATGGCTATTTTTAACGAACGAAAGAAAGCGCTTCTAGAGCGCTACGAGACATTAATTCATACCCCCAACTCCCCTGTCGCTCCTGGCAACGGAATAATCGAACGGTACAGCAATCCCGTGCTTACAGCGGAGCATGCCCCGCTCCATTGGAAATACGATTTCAATCCCGAGACGAATCCTTACTTCATGGAGCGGCTCGGCGTCAATTGCGTCTTCAATCCCGGCGCCATCTATTTGAACGGCAAATACTATTTAGTCGCCCGCGTCGAGGGCAACGACCGCAAATCGTTTTTTGCCGTTGCGGAGAGCGACAGCGGCGTGGACGGCTTCCGGTTCTGGGACTATCCAATCGTCATGCCGGAGACGGACGACCCTGACGTTAATGTGTACGACATGCGCCTCGTGCAGCATGAGGACGGGTGGATATACGGGCTGTTTTGTACAGAGCGTAAAGACCCCGGAGCAGCGAGAGGCGATCTGTCGAGCGCTATCGCACAGTGCGGTATCGCAAGAACGAAGGATTTGAAAACGTGGGAGCGGCTTGCGGATCTCCGCACCGCGTCTAACCAGCAGCGAAACGTCGTACTGCATCCCGAATATATTGACGGCAAATATGCTTTCTACACCCGTCCGCAGGACGGCTTCATTGACACAGGCTCCGGCGGCGGAATCGGCTGGGGCTTGTCCGAGACGATCGAAGATGCAAAGATTGAGGAAGAGATCATTATCGACGAACGGCATTATCATACGATTAAGGAAGTGAAGAACGGCCAAGGGCCGGCTCCGATCAAAACGGCTAAAGGCTGGCTGCATATCGCTCACGGCGTACGCAATACAGCCGCTGGACTGCGCTATGTGCTCTATGCTTTTTTGTCCGATTTGAACGATCCGTCTAAGGTTACGCATCGCCCGGGCGGACATCTTATCGCCCCTGAAGGCGAAGAGCGCGTCGGCGACGTATCGAACGTCACCTTCTGCAACGGCGTAATCGCCAAGGATAACGGCGATGTTTTCATTTACTATGCCTCGTCCGACACCCGCTGCCACGTTGCGGCAACTACCGTCGATCGGCTGCTTGATTACGTCATCCATACGCCGGAGGACCCGCTTCGCTCGTATGCTTGCGTCCAGCAGCGCATTGATCTGATCGAGCGCAACCTTGATCTAATGCAAGCTTCCATCTAAGAACAGATGCATTCCGGCAAGCCCGCATTCAGGCTTGCACGGGATGCTTTTATTCTTCTTCCTCCCCTCCCCGCCGCTCACAATCTCCGTCTGCAGACCGAGTCAACTATAATCTCTAGAACGATTGTCATCCCAGCCTGCGCGTAGCATAATGTAAATACTTCCATCTTTAACATACCTCAGATACATCTTCAGAAATAAATGCATCATCACTTACTTTTTCAAGTTCAGAAACGGAGGCGTGCTCGTGGAGCTGAAAGCTGCAGAACCGAATCAATCCATCTCCAAACCGATCCACACTTTGCTGAAAATGACGAAAAGATCCAGCCGCTACTGGCTCTCATACGCCATAATGATCGGGCTAGCCTTTATCGGCTCCTTTGTGCCTATCGGCTGGGCCGAGGCGACGCGCCGGCTGTTCAATGCTACGTCTGCGCTGGACACGGGCGGTTTGTTCAATGCCGCGATCTGGTTCGCGGGACTGTTCGCCGGTGAAATTTTGCTTGCCGTCGTTCAAGCGGCCATTTCCCAGCAGCTGTCGAATCGGACCGTGCTACATTTTCAACGCGAGGTGCTGCAAAATCTGTTCGTCATGAAGCTGCTTCGATTTGGGAAATGGCATACGGGCGATAAGCTTCAGCGGCTCAATGATTCCACTTCCGCTGCGCAGGAAGGATTCAATAGAAAAATTCCGGAGCTCATTCATCAAACGCTTTCTATTGTCTTTTTATTTGTTTATCTGACCGTCCTTTCCTGGCAGCTAATGGCCGGAGCGCTGTTTATCGCTTTAATTATGCCTCTGCTAAGCAATATGCTCGCTAAGCCTATCCGCAAATGGCAGCACAAAATGAACGAAGCGGCAGCGGAACGCAACGCCAAGCTGCTCGATCAGCTGCAGGGAGCCGAAGTCGTCCGCAGCTATGGGCTGCGGCAATCCTTCAACAAGGAGTTTCTCGCTCTTGAGGAGCGTACTCGAACTTCTTGGCTGCGCACCGACATGCTGCGAATGGCTACCAGCTCCGCCATACTGCTCGGCTTTTGGCTGGGACAAGTATACATTTTTTTCATGGGCGCTTTAATGGTAAACAACGATACGCTTGCCATCGGAGCGATCGCCGCCTTCATGCTATCCTATGAACGTCTCGTTTTCCCGCTTGCCAACCTGACGAATACTTGGGCCGCCATTCAAGACGCCATCTCCCATGCAGGGCGAGTGTTCGAGCTGGCTGAAGCGAATGAGGACGGCCGTGCTAATCTTGACGAGCCGGCTAACCGCCGCAGCCTTCCCGAGGCAGGCGGACTGGCGCTCGAGCGGGTTTCCTTCACATACAGCGGTCAGCAAGCGGATGCCGTCATTAAAGAACTGTCGCTGACGATCAGGCAAGGACAAGTCATTGCCGTCGCAGGGCCAAGCGGAAGCGGCAAGAGCACGCTTCTCAAGCTTTTGCTTGGTTTGCATGCTCCGTCTGAGGGAGCGATTTATTACGGCGACGAGCGTCTGGACGAAGGCTTGTGGGAGCAATGGCGGGAAAAGACAGCTTACGTTCCTCAAGAACCCGTACTGTTCGATACGACCGTTATGGACAATATTCGAATCGGCAATCTGCGGGCAAGCGAGGCGGAGGTATTAGAAGCGGCGCGGCGCGCCAATGCAGCCGGCTTTATCGAAGCTCTGCCTGAAGGGTATCAGACCCGTATCGGAGAACGCGGCCAGCGCCTGTCCGGAGGGGAACGGCAGCGGCTTGCTCTGGCAAGAGCTTATTTGCGCAATCCGCAATTTCTGCTGCTTGACGAGCCGACATCGGCGCTGGACGGGCTGAACGAGCAGCTCGTACAGGAGGCGCTGCAATCGATTATGGCAGGCCGGACCGTCATCGTCGCAGCCCATCGGTTAGCGACGATTCGCGAGGCCGACCTCATTTTATATATGGAGCACGGAAATATTTTAGAGCAAGGCACGCATGAGGAGCTTTTGAATCAAAAAGGAAAATATGCCGCTTTAATCGAGGCCGGAGACTGGTCAGTCGAGCGGGAAAGGAGCTTGGTATAATGAATAATGTACAGTTAAGCGCCGTTCCAAAGCTTCGCCAATTGCTTGCCTTGCTCTGGTCAAGGCTTGGCTCGAAGCGGGGCATATTTATACTGTCGGCCATTCTGACGCTTAGCGAAACGATTCTCATGATGATCGTTCCTTATATTCTGGAAATCTACTACAACCAGCTGGAGCTTAGAAATATCGATTTCATTAACGCGCTTCTGCTTGCCACATTTATAATTACCGTCGTGCTGATCTCGACGAATCTGTGGGGCTATTATTTGAAGCAAAACACGATAAGCGCCCTTCATCGCGACATTGCCGTCGAGCTTGCCGACGAAGCGCAGCGGCTGCCGCTGCAGCAGGCGACGGCAACACATACAGCCGATCTTACGCAGCGCATTCAGGAGGATTCCGGCAAAAGCAGCTGGGTTATTTCTGCCGTATTCCATGGGATGGGCAGTCAAGTCGTCATGCTTGTCCTTGCGGTCGCATACATGCTTGCCCTGCAGTGGCAAATCGCGGTTGCTATATTTATTCTGATGCCGCTTGGCATTATCGGCAGCCATTTGCTGCGGGGCAGGCTATCTCGAATCGGGCTGGAAGTAGCCGAGCAGCAGGCCGCCGTTCGCCAATGTCAGCAGGATGCGCTGCAAGGCATGGAAACGATCCGCGCCTTCGGAGTGGAGAATTGGATGCATGAGCGTTACGTCATCGAACGCGGTAAGCTGAATAAGCTCTATATGCGGCGCATGTGGCTCATGCAGCTGGTCCATACGATTTCCAACTCCTTGTCGCTATTCGTCACATGGGGCTCGATATTGGCGGCGGCTTGGCTTGCGATAGAAGGCCATCTGCAGCTCGGCGCGCTTATGGCTATATTTATACTTGTCTGGAGAGTCTACAATCCGCTTCACAATCTCGGAAGAATGTGGGGAGAGCTGCAAGAAAATCTCGGCGCCACCTCCCGGATCGCCGCGCTTTGGCACGCGGAGAAGGAGCCCGCTTCGAGGGCTGAAGCAGGCACTCAGCCGGCTTCCGGGCATGTAATCAGCATGAGCAATGTTACATTTGCCTATAAGGAAAATGCAGCGCTGCAGTCCGCATCAAAAGAGCAAGCCGAACCTGAGGCCGGTTATGCCGAGCCGCTCATTCACCGCTTAAGTCTCCGGCTTGAAGCCGGTACATTTACGGCAATCGTCGGCCCGAGCGGCTCCGGCAAATCGACGATCGGCAAGCTGGCTGCCGGTCTCATGCTCCCTAATGAAGGAGACATCCTTATTCACGGCGCGGATCCTGCGGTGAACATGGATCATGCCAGACAATATGTCGCTTACGTGCCGCAATCGCCATATTTGTTCGCAGGGACGATTCGCGACAATTTGCTGGCAGGCAATCCCGATGCTAGCGAAGACGAGATGATCGAGGCAGCGCAGGCGGCGGCAGCGCACAACTTCATCCAATCGCTGCCGAAAGGCTATAACACGAGCTTGAAGGAGCATGGCGGCTCTTTGAGCGGCGGCCAGCGCCAGCGGCTCGCAATCGCCCGAGCGCTCATTGCCGATCGGCCGCTTCTGGTGCTGGACGAAGCTACCTCAGCGCTGGATACCGATACAGAGCGCAGCGTTATGGAGTCCGTAATTCGCTACACGCGAGAGCATGGACGGACTCTGCTCATTATCGCTCACCGGCTGACGACCGTTCAGGATGCGGACCGCATTATCGTTATGGAGTCCGGCGAAATCCGCGAGGAAGGCACCCACCGCGAGCTTCTGCGGCATGACGGGTTGTACAGCAAGCTATGGAGCATAATGGCACAGGATGTTGTTGCTTAACGGTTAGTATTCGGCCAGCACTGTTCAATATTGCGTAAATATACTATAATTGCAATAAATTAAATACAGCCGTCATGTTGCTTGTTCGCAATATGGCTGCAGGTGACGAAGAACGTCCCGACAGCTACTTCAGCTGCTTCGGGGCGTTTTTATTTTTTTTGAGAGGAGATAGGTAAATGCAATTTCAAGAAGCACACAGTAAGTTTGTAAAGGAACATTTGGAGCGCCGTTCAGGAGAACGACGTGGAAGGCTTGAGAGAGGACATGCCCATGCCGAAGTGCTGTTTTTACGCAATGTGTGGTGGCCGCTTCGCGGTCATTTCGATCATTTGCACCCCGAATATGAAGTAATCGACTGGCGAGGCCGATCCTATTTCGCCGATTTCTTATGGAGAAAAAACGACGTCAAACTGCTAATTGAGATCAAAGGGTATGCTTCGCACGTTCGCGAGCTTGATCGGCAAAAATTTTGCAATGAGCTGAACCGCGAAACCTTTTTGACCGCTATGGGCTACCAAATCATTTCTTTCCCCTATGACAATGTGGAGCAGCAGCCCGAGCTTTGCATCACGATGCTGCGGATGGTAATGAGCAAGTACCAGCCACAGCCTAAGCCGATTGACCGCTCTCTTCTGGCCGAGAAGGAAATTTTACGTCTTGCCTTACAGCTTGCGCGGCCGATTCGCCCGATCGAGATAGAGAAGCATTTTGCAATCGATCACAGAACTGTCGTCGGCATGCTGCAAAGGCTGTGCTCCCAAGGCCATTTGCGCCCCTGCCGCAGCTTGAATACAAAAAGAGTGCTGCGCTACGAGCTCGCCGGCGATGTGTTGCGTATGCTTTAGCTTGCTTGCTAGCTAGCGCGCGCTCCTGCATGATGCTGCTACTGCTGATCGTCCTACTTGCTGCTGCTTGTTGCCGCTTCTGATGATCGTCCTACTTGCTGCAGCTTGTTGCTGCTACTGCTAATCGTTCCTTGCAGCTGCTTGTTGCCGCTTCTGATGATCGTTCCTACTTGCTGCAGCTTGTTGCCGCTTCTGCTGATCGTCCTACTTGCTCCTGCTTGTTGCCGCTACTACTAATCGTTCCTTGCAGCTGCTTGTTGCCGCTTCTGCTGATCGTCCTACTTGCTCCTGCTTGTTGCCGCTTCTGCTGATCGTCCTACTTGCTCCTGCTTGTTGCTGCTACTACTAATGTTCCTTGCAGCTGCTTGTTGCCGCTTCTGCTGATCGTCCTACTTGCTCCTGCTTGTTGCTGCTACTACTAATCGTTCCTTGCAGCTGCTTGTTGCCGCTTCTGCTGATCGTCCTACTTGCTCCTGCTTGTTCACTCAACTAAATGGATTTTATGTAGTTAATTTCTGCTGAAACAGCCTAATCGAGACGCTGAAATGGAAAACCTACAGTTAGTTTCTTCGAATAAGACCGAAAAGGCCAATATTCCAAAAATCAACTGTAGGTTTTCCAGTTAGTGCTTGAAAATCAAATATTCCTGACTAAATTAAATGGAGTTTTTCCAGTTAGCAGGGACGAACCAGTGGATACATGCATGCATACAAATTACTTAGCGATGCCAACTTAGTCACTCCACCGCCCATTTGGTGTATACCTCTACTAACCATTCTGATTACTTTACGGCACCGATCCATTATACACACTCTATCATCCATTTGCTGCCTACTCCCATTAACCATTCCGATTACTTATCACTGATCCGCCAACGTGCGCACGATCCTATCCTTTTGCTGCATACCTCTACTAACCATTCTGACTTTACGGCACCGATCCATCATACACACTCTATCATCCACTTGCTGCCTACTCCCACTAACCATTCCGATTACTTATCACCGATCCGCCAACGTGCGCAAGATCCTGTCCTTTTGCTGCATACCTCTACTAACCATTCTGATTACTATACGATACCCGCCATCATAGACACACTATCATCCATCTGCAGCACGCCGCTATTAACCAATTTTGATTACTGAACAACGCCTCACCAACTTATGCGCCCTATCGTCCAATTGCTGCATTCCCGCCACTAGCCACTGCTCCCACCGCATTATCTCCCACGCTTCCAGATATTCAATCCTCTGACGACGGCACGTATCCCACACTTACCTGCGTTCCTAAATGGATTTTCTGCAGTTAATTTCAGCTGAAACAGCCTATTTGAGAAGCTGAAATGGAAAACCTACAGTTAGTTTCTTCGAAAGTGACCAAATAGGCCAATGTTCAAGAAATCAACTGTAGGTTTTCCAGTTAGTGCGTGAAATTCACACCTATTCGACCAAACTAAATGGAGGTTTTCCAGTTAGCACGTGTCATAAGGGGGTCCAGTTAGCAACGCCGAGCAAGAGCCAATTTGCGGTCAACACGCCTCCGTAACCGCAGACGTATTGGGGTCACGACAAGCAAGCGCAGCGTATTGGGGTCACGACAAACTAACCCCGCCTATTGTTACCTGCCCACCCCGGCGCCGCTATTCGCAGGGGCGATGGAGTCGCGATAGAGCAGCTCGCCAGCCAGCATGATCTTCTCCGTCGGCTCTTCCTTCTTCTCTATTCTGCCAAGGAGCCGGTCGACGGCTCGCCTGCCCAGCGACTCCTTGTGCACATGCACCGTCGTCAGCGCCGGCGACATGCGGTACGCATCCTCAATGTTGTCAAAGCCCGTTACCGACACTTCGCCCGGCACCTCGACGCCAAGCTCCGTCAGCGCATGTACGGCGCCGATGGCGATCATATCGTTAGCGCACACGAGCGCGGTCGGCAACGTTCTCGTTTTCTTCCGCTTCATCGCCCACCCTTTAATTTGTTCAGCGAACTGCTCATGCTCCAAACCGTCGACTGGAAGCAGGCTGTCATCAGGCAACCGGCCGCCGTAGCCGATGCTGTCCTGCTCCTCCATCGCATAGCGGAAGCCGAGGAAGCGATCCTGAAAGCTGCGCGAGAACCGCACGTCGCCGACAAACGCAAGCGACTTATGCCCGATCCCGATAAGATGCTTCGTCAGGCGGTACATCGATTCGAAATTGTTCGTAAACACTGTATCGCTAGGAATAAGCGCATCCTCATGGTCGACAAGCACCATCGGCAAGCCGATGCGATGCACCTCAAGCAAAAGCGCGGTCGATATTTCGCCCACGCCGATCAGTCCTAGAATGCCGTTCGGATTCAAGAAATGAAGGAAATGGTCCACACTCTGCTCCGACACAATGACCATGCCCAGCCCGTCCTCTTCCAGCCGTTCCGAAACGCCGTCCAATATACGCCCCCAGTACAGCGACTCCTTCGTTTGAAATCGAATATTCGGCATCAGCACAAGCACCGATTGCTTGTCCGCCGGGGCTACCTTTGGGAGCTGCTCCAGCTTCATTGATTTCACGTATGCATTTTTTTGCGCAAAATAGCCCAACTGCGATGCAGCTTGAATGACCCGCTCTTTCGTCGCTTCGCTGACGCCCCCCTTGCCGGATAACGCTTTTGATACGACGAACTTCGAGACCGCCAAATGATCGGCAATTTGCTGCATGGTCACCTTTTTCGACATCCATCCATTCCACCTTAGCTACTTGTAATTTTCCGCGCTTCCATCCAGCGCTTATTATATTGAGAGAATACATCAGCGAGACTCGGCGCCGCAATCCACTCTTGAATATTCTCGCCCGACCAAAGCATGATTTGCGCAGCGTTGGAAATCTCCAATATACGATCGTTCGGCACCGTTTTTTCGACAAGCTTGGCGTTATAGGATAAAAACTGCTTATATTGCGGCAGCGTCGGCTGCCTCGTCATATCGACCGGAAGGAAGCCGGAATCGTCGACATAGCCGGATTCATGAACGAAAAAATCAACCCACTGCCGAGCCAGCTCCTTATTCGTGCTGAACTTGCTAACGCCGACGAACCAGTCCGGGCTGATCGGCGCATACCTTACATCGTCATCGCTGTATGGGAACGGAAAAAAACCGATATCGTCCGCATTCGCACCAACTGCAACCAGTTGATTGATGACCCAATTGCCCATCAAGTACATGCCGGCTCTGCCGTCGGCAAGCTCGCGCTTTGACGCCTCCCACTGGTTCGTTATAAGCCCCTTCTCTACATAATCGCGCTCAATCAGCGTCTTTACGATAGAGATCGCTTGTCCCCAAGCGTTATCTACACTCCACGGCTCGTCCTGCCCCGCCATTTCATTCAAATACTCAGGGTTGCCGGTTATGTAGCTGACCATATCCTCTCCCCAATTCATGAGCGGCCAGCGGGCGCCGTAATTCAAATAAATGGGCGTTATGCCCGCCTTTTTCAGCTTCTCGCAAGCTTCATAGAACTGCTCCAGCGTTACAGGTATATCCGAAATTCCCGCTGCAAGAAACGCCTTCTTATTATAAACGATTCCCGTAGCGGAAGCCCCCGTGGCAATGCCATATCGCTTGCCCCCATACGATTTAAAATCGGTAAATCTGGCATTCTCGAACATCTCATCCGGCAGCGGCTCAAAATATTGGGACAAATTCTCGTTTTTCACATTGTTCGGAATAAGCAGCACATCGCCTAAATTTCTCGTCGACAGCCGGACCATAATATCGGTCGCGTAGTTGCCGAGACCTTCGAATTGCACGCTCACGCCGGGGTGCAGCTCCGCGAACCGTTCCGCATAGCTCTCCAGCACGCCGCTCTCAATCAAGTCAACGCGATTGGTGAGCACATGAAGCTTTACCGCTTCAATGCCGGGCGCTTCTTTGTCCGTTCGTCCCGCATCGCTGTCATTCACAGATTTGCAGCCCGAAAGAATGAAGCATAACAAAGCTGCAACCGCGATCAGCCTGCCGTATTTTCTCATTTCGCTTCACTCCTTGATTCAATAGGAAGCCGCAGAACAACCTCGGTGCCGGCCCCCGGCTCGCTTCTCACGAATAGGCCGTAGCCTTGCCCGTAATGAAGCTTGATACGCTCGTTAACATTTTTCAGGCCGATGCCGCCTTGCTTCCGTTCGACTTCGGCGGAAGTCCCATCCGCCAGCGACTCATTCAACCTCTCCAGCGCCGCCTGCTCAATGCCAATACCGTCGTCTATGACCCGCACCAGCAATACCGAGCCTGCCCGCTCGCTGGCAATCGTAATGCTCATTGACGGCTTGCTGTCGTCCAGACCATGATAAATCGCATTCTCGACAATCGGCTGAAGCATGAGCTTTATAACGGCATAGCGTTCATGTTCTACATTGCTTGCAATGCGAAGCTTAAACCGATTCGGATAACGGTAGTTGAGCAATTCTACATAGTTGCGAACATGCTGAAGCTCGCCGTCAAGCGTAGACTCCTCATGCAAATCGCTTATGCTGTAGCGCAGCAATTTGCCCAGAATGGCGATCATATCAGCTGCATCCGTATCGTCGTTCAGCTCCGCCGCCATGCGGATCGACTCCAGCGTATTGTACATAAAATGCGGATTGATCTGATTTTGGAGCGCCTGAAGCTCTGCTTTCTTCTTCTTTGTCTCCATTTCATAAATGTCCTGGATCAGCTGATCAATGCGCGTTATCATCCGATTGAACTGATTGCCCAACTGGCCGACCTCATCCCTATGCTTCACCTGAAACTGAACATTGAAATTGCCCTCCTGCACAGTCCGCATCAACCGCGTCATTTTGCGCAGCGGCTTCGTTATGGCTAGAGACAGCACGGTTGATATAATGATCGCGACAACGATCGCCACACCCGTCGTAATCCAAGTTACATTCCGAATAACGGACGTATCCTTTGTCAGCTCGCTGACGGGAATGCTCGTTATGACCTTCCAGCCCGTATTGGGAGACGTCGCATAAATATATAGACGGTTAACCCCTTCCCGCTCATCATAAAAGCTTCCTTCATTACCGACCGCCTTGCTGATGGCGGGATCATTCTCGATATTCGTCGCCATCCGGTCATACATACTGTCATAAATGACATTGCCCTTGTCATCGATAATAAGCGATTTGCCGTTCGTTACATTGTCGAGCTGCAGCATCTGATCCTCAATAACGCTAATATTGGCGTCAACCGCAATCATGCCGATCGGCTCCAGCGATCTGTCCATAATTTTACGTACGACTGTAAAAGCGTATTTCACCGTATTCAAGCTGCTCGTATACTTCTGCGTGCTGATCAGCACCGCCTCTCCAGCGGAATGCTCCGCCTGCTCGCTCCATTCCTCGTAGCTTTCCGCCACATTAGCCCGGATGCCGCCTGTAGAAACCGAATAATACCCGTTGCCGTAACGGTCAAAAATGTATACGACATTCGCTCCTCGCTTTATCGTATTAATGAACGACATATTGCCTTCTATGCCCCGCTGGATCGAAAGCAGCAAATCAAAATTGTCGGGCATAGAAGCTTCGCCGCTGCCCGGCGACTGCATCCGCTGCTCATAATAAAGGTTCGAGCGGATCACGTTTTGCTTAATATCGTCCACATACGCCGGTATCGATGAGATGCTGATCATATCCTCGATATAATCGTCGACTCGCACAATCATGCTCTGCTGCATTTTGGCAGAATAAGCGACCGTCTTCACTTCAATCGACTGCGAATAATTCGTATACGATATGTAGCCAATAAACGATAACGGAACTGTAATGAGCAGCAAAAACGCAATGAGCAGCTTGCGATCCATCCTCATATCTCCGAAAAAAGCCCGTCTCCCGCGCATCCGCCGCCCCATGCCGCAGCCTCCATTGCCTAAAGAAGTATCAATTATATAGCCGGCATCACGTTTCCGCCGTTAACCGGTATGTAGGCGCCCGTAATAAAGCTGGCCAAATCCGATGCAAGAAAAGCGACTGCATTGGCGATTTCTTGATCCGTCCCTCTGCGCTTCAGCGGTACGTTTTTGGAGTAGCCTTCGTTCTCCTCCGAGCCTGCGGCGCGGTCGCGGTCGCTAATCGTCCAGCCTGGCGCAATTTGGTTCACCGTAATTTGATGCTCTCCCACTTCCTTTGCCAGCACGCGGTAAACGCCGTCCATCCCGCGCTTGCCAGCCGTATAAGCGGATTGGCCGGGAAAGTTCTGCATCGCGCATTCCGTATTGATGCCAATCATGCGGCCGACGCCCCGTTCAATCATTGCCGGTATGAATGCTTTAGCTAAGTAGACGCTTTGCATGACACAGGACTCGAATTGGCTTACATAATCCGTCGCCGGCTGCTCCAGCACCGAAGTCCACTCATATTGAATGACCGCATTCGCGACGACAATATCGACATGGCCCAGTTCCTTATCGATCGCCGTTTTCATCGCGGAAACTTGCTCTTGACTGGTGACATCCGCCCTAACGATCATCGCTTGAACGCCATGCTCATAGATTTGAGCCTGAAGCTCCTTCGCTTTTGCCTCATTCGAGTTGTAATGAATGACGATGTTAGCCCCGCAGCGGGCCAATGTCGCCGCCATTATGCGCCCCAAGTCTCCTGTCGCGCCTGTAATTACTGCTGTCTTTCCGGAAAGATTAAGCTCCACTATTCATCCGCTCCTGCCCATTTGTTATAAATTTTATTATTATTTATGCTACCATAATTCTAACATTTTTGCTTCATTGCCATCAAAAAAGTTTTCCGCTTTTTCCATTAACTTGACGGTTAATTTTTGAACAAGCCAATAAATTAATTTATATATAAGTTATGTTCTCTGGCATGAAACAGCGTGAAACATGTCGCATCTCTTGTAGTTTCCGCGATTTTCCTGTATATTACACTCTATAAGCACTCACTAATTATTCACAAAAGTATTAACAATAAGCTGCTGTCGGAGGGTTTCATTTGAAGATTGAGCTGTCTGAGCAAAATTTACCTATATTTGAAGCAATATCGAGCAATGTGCGGATTGCCATCATCCATCTGCTGTCAGAGAAATCGATGAACATACGCGAGCTTGCGGAAGCGCTCGGATTGAGCAGCGCGATTATGACCATGCACGTCAAAAAGCTGGAAAAAGCGGACATCATCCGCTCCGAGATGACGCCAGGCAAAGGCGGCGCAGCGCAAAAGGTGTGCAGCCTGCATATGGACGGACTCGAAATTTTGTTCCCGCGCAAAGATGTCGTTCCCCGCGAATCGCGCAGGACCGAAGTATCCATCGGGCATTATACCGATTTGAATATCGTTCCGACGTGCGGCATCTGTACGACGGAATCGATTATCGGCATATTCGACGATCCGCGCTACTTCCTCGATCCGGATCGTGTGAACGCCAAAATTTTATGGTTTACCCAAGGTTATATCGAGTATAAAATTCCGAACTTCCTGATGAGCAGCGAAGAGCCGGAGGAGCTTGAAATATCGATGGAAATATCATCGGAAGCTCCGTTTACGAACATCAACTGGCCGTCCGATATTACGTTTTTCTTCAACGGCATCAATCTGGGAAGCTGGACGAGTCCGGGCGACTTCGGCGGCAAAGGGAAGCTAAATCCATCCTGGTGGTTCGATGACATTAATCAATACGGCTTGCTTAAGCGCCTTATTATTAAGAAGGAAGGCACCTATATGGATGGCCTCAAGCTTTCCAACGTCTCGCTAAACGATATCGATATACGCAACAATCATTGGACTTTCCGGATTGCCGTTCTTGAGGATGCCGAGCATATCGGCGGCGTTACACTGTTCGGCTCCGGCTTCGGCAACTACAATCAGGATCTCGTATTTAAGCTCTACTATTCGAAACTGTCGCAAGACGCGATTTCCCGCTAGTCCCGACGAACAGGCCCGTTTCCATCACTGTGGAAACGGGCCTGTTTCGGTGTCACGCTCTATACTTACTCGTGCTCGTCCGGAGGGAGGAGCACGATTTTGCCGTCAGCCATTTCTACCCGAAGCTTGTTGGTATTATTCACGCCGAGCTGCTCCAGCATGTTGGACGGCACCTGCAGCCGCCCGGCCTTGTCGAGAATGGCGTATTCCACATGCGTCTCCTCCTCCGCCTCCAGCTCGGCAAGCTCCTCCGCATAGGAGCGCTTGCGCAGCATTTCGGAAGATATTTTGCCGTCGCGGATGGCTGCCACCCGGTCAACCTTCTTCGCCAATTCCGGATCATGCGTAACGATAACAATCGTAATGCCGATCGACCGGTTCAGCTCGCGGAACAAATCCAATATTTGATTCGCCATGCGCGAATCGACGGAGCCTGTCGGCTCGTCAGCAAGGAGCAGCTTCGGATGGTTGGCCAGCGCGATTGCGATCGCGACGCGCTGCTGCTCGCCGCCGGACAGCTCATACAGCTTATTCGAAGCCCGATGGCTTAAGCCGACCGCATCCAGCAGCTCCTTCGCCCGCCACCGCTTCCGGCTGCCGGTCAGCAATATCGGAAGCTCCACATTCTCCTGTGCAGTCAAATAAGGAATAAGATTGCGCGCGTTATTTTGCCAGACGAAGCCTACCGTCTCCCGCTTGTAACGGACGAAATCCCGCTCCTTGAACTTCAGCATATCCTGCCCGCCCACGGACAGCTTGCCTGCCGTCGGGCGGTCTAGGCCGCCCAGCATATTGAGCAGCGTCGACTTGCCGCTGCCGCTGTTGCCGATAATCGCCATCAGCTCGCCGCTTTCAACGTGCAGGTCAAGCCCTTGCAGCGCAAATACTTCCAGATCTGCTGCCTTGTATATTTTTACGAGTCCCTCGCAATGGATCATCCGTTATCCTCCCCGAGCTTAATCGCTTGATGTATGCGCAGACGCGACAGCATATACGCTAGAATGCCAAGGCCGACTAACAGCATAAATCCGATCAGCAAGTAGATTCTGACTAAATCTTCATTCTCAAATACGACCTTGAACGGAGGGACAAGGCTGCTTGGATTGAAGGCAATTTGGAAATTAGGCACATACAGCTTGCTTGCCAGATTGCCCACTGCGATGCCAATCAAGACGGCTACGCCGGAAGTGAGCAGCTGCTCCACGCCGAGCATCGAAATGAGCTGGCGCAGCGAAAGACCGATCGCCCGCAAAATGCCGTTCTGCAGCGTGCGTCCGCGCAGCGACAGCACCCAGTATAAAAGGAAGCCGATAAAGCTGACGACAATCGATAGGACGAAGCCGAGCGTCAAAATACCGTTCAAAGCGAGCAGAAACGGATCGTTCTTCGCTTTAGCCAGCTGCTCGCGCGTATTGGCGATGCTCGTAACCGGCAGCTTGGATTCCCCGATGCCTTCGTAAAAATCGTTCGTCGACGCATCCTCCTTCAGCTTCACCCATACGCTGTACGGCTCTAGAGCGAGCTGCAGCTGGATTCGCGGCAAATGGCCGACAATAAGCATCGGTGCGTTCCCGGCCGGCGATTTATCGTCCGCATTGACGCTGCCGGTCGCTGGATTAGGGTTGAAGGTCGGGAAGTAATCTACCGCAGCGTATACGGTAAACGGCTGCTGCGCCACCTCGCTCCAGCCGATCCAAATCGTATCGCCCGGCTTCACATTTTTTTGCTCGGCTAGCGTAGTTGAAATAAGTACCGCCTTGGAATCCGCCGCAATCAAATTCAAATAGTCGTTCAGCGGATAATCCAGCAGGCTGTCTCGGAACCATGTCGTCATGCCGAACTCGTCGGTATCGATGCCCATCAGCGTCGCTTCGCCAAAGCTGTCGTTAACGCTGAAGGTCGCCTTCTTCGTAAATACTTTCGCCGTATGCTCAACGCCCGGCAGCGCCGCATAAGGCTCATACGAAGGCTCCAAATAGTTGACCACCTTCTTGATGGGCGAAGCGGACTGATCGGCTCCGCCTGGCGTTCCGTACAAGCCCGGATCCGGCGGCTTGTCATTGACCCATTGCGTGGTCAGCACAATATCCGCCCCTCCTGCGTAACGGATCCGATCCTCGGTGTTGCTGTTGATCGTGCGTGCCGCAGAGGCGCTGAAAACGCCTGTAGCGATCGTCATAATAAGAAAGATCATTAGAAATTGATATTGGCTGCTGGAGCGGCCTACTTGTATAAGTGTCGCATAGACCGATGGCGGCCACCACTTTTTGCCTATCCAATGGATAAGCCGCAGGAGCCACGGGTATATCCGCAGGACGAGCAAGCCTCCGCCGATAATGAACAGCGCCGGCACGACGAATTGCAACGGATCGATATTGAGATCGTTCGCATTCAAGCCGAGCGCCTGCAGGTCGGCAAGACGCTTCCGGAACGTATAAAGGCCGTAAACAGCCAACCCTAAAGCAAGCACATCAAGAAACATTTTGTGCCAGATCGGCGTTTTGACCATTCTTGCCATTTGCTGCTTATGCCCGACAATGGACACTCTCGTCGCGAATATGATCGGGATGAGCGTAATGATGAAGCATGCGCCGGCGGCAATAGCGCCGTACACATACGATTCCTTCGTAATTCGGATCGGCAGGCGGACGCGCTGCACAAATTCCAAAAATCCGTTGGACGCCCCAAGCACATTGGTAAGCAGCATACCGACCACAGGACCGACTGCAAAAGCGATTCCGCACAGCAGCAGGCTTTCCACCGCGTAGGAGGACATGATCTGCCAGCGGGCAGCGCCGCGGCTTCGCAATACGGCGATCTCGTTCTTTTGCCGCTCCGCGATCAGATTGGACACCATGAACATATAGAAGCAAAGCATGATGAGCACGGGCACATTAAGCGACCACATGAGCATCCTCAGCTGCTCCGCACGCTTCATATAGGAGGCTATCGTATCGAGCGCAGGCGCTTCGAATACAGCCTGGTTATAAGATACATACGATAAAATTTTAGACTGTATTTTCGCAATCGTGCCTGTGAAATCCTCAATGTTCCGAAGCTCCATCTTGGAATAGTCAAGAACGAAGAACCATCCTACGGACGCAAGCGGGAACCGCCCATCCTTCAGCATATGCTGCATCGCCGTATCGTAAGGAATGATAAAGCTGTTCGCCATTTCGCTTAAGCCCGCGTCTCGAAAATAAGGATCGTCATCCTCCTTCTTGTCGAATACGCCGACGATTTTCACAGGTATTTTGCCTGAGACTTTCTCATCCTCTGTAAAATAAGTATGACCGATGACCGCCTTAAGCGAAGCGAGCCCTCTGCGTGTGACGAGCGCCTCATAGACGCCGTCTACGGGCTGAACGGACGGCATCCTGCCGTCAACCAGCTCAATATGATCCTCAAGCCCTGCGAAGGCGCGGATCGTCAATGTTTTGACCGAGCGGGTCGTGTCCGGCGTAGGATCATTCTCCGGCCTGAATCTAATCGTTTTGGTATTGAAGTCGGTTACGAGCTGCTGAACCGGGATTCGGAAGGAGGCTGCCGCTTCCTCCCGGATATACTCGTCAACGACGCCATAAACGCCGTTTTTGCGGTCGATGTCCTCGTTAAGAAAAAACATTTTGGTATACTGAGCGCCCGGATATACGCGCTTCTGTTCCTGCATCGTTTCCAAATCCTTCACTAGCATGCGGGACAAAATTGCTTCCGAATAAATCGGCATGCTGCTGACTAACGCAACGGAGATGAGCAGACCTAAAAACAGCGCGGAGACAAGCCATTTGTTTTGCACCATTTTGCGAATAATCATTATAAATAATGCCACTTCATAACCTCCTGAACTCACATAACCGGTGCTGCCGCGTTTTTGCGATTCGCATGCCGGCATGGGCATGGCGCCGATGGCTGCGCTATTGAAGTACGATGACCGCGCCTTCCTCTATGCCCTGCGTAATCTCAATATTTACGGAGCCTTGAATGCCCGTTTCTACATCAATTTCCCGCACCTTGCCGTCCTCCAGCGTACGGACGAACGTTCTGCCCAGGAAGCTTCTGAGGCCGCTTCGCGGAATAATAATAACGTCGTCGCGCTGCTGCAAAATAATCCGAATGTCGACAAAGGAGCCGATTTTCGCATCTTCCGGAATGGCCGGCAGCTCGATAAATACCGTTTTGCTGTATCGCTCCAGCAGCTGCTGATTAAGCGTCTCCGGCGCGGATGAAGGCGTTTGCACAACCTTCCCTTCATAGGTAACGTTGGAGTATGTAAGCTGCACCGGAAAGCCTACGTTAACCTCTCTCAGGTCGGCGCTCGTATCGGAGCGGAGCGCTACCCGGAGCGCGGTCGGATCGGAGACGATGACAATGGGCTGATAAGCGCCGACAAAATCCCCTTCGTCCAAATCCTCTACAAAGGTTACTTCCCCGTCGATTTCCGCATACAGCTGCTTGCTGTTATACGTTTCCATAAGCCGGTCATATTTGAGCTTCTCGATATCGGACTGCAGCTTGGCAATTTTAATCAAATCCTCGTCTCCGCTTTGAACGGCTTGCTTGAGCGACATTTTATTGCGAATGACCGCAACCTCAGCTTCCTTCAGCTGAATATCGAGGCCGTCCATATTCAATTGCACGAGCAAATCGCCCTTCTTCACCTTATCGCCTTGCTTCACGTTTATTTTCTCAATGCGGCCCCCGTCGCTCGTAAATTGCGAGATGGCGGAGCTTACCGATTCGAAATAGCCCGTCCCGATAATTTCCTTCTTAATGGAGCCCTTCTCCGCAACGACTGTCCGGTAGCTCTCTTGGGCAGGCTTCACGAGGGGCGGCTTCAGCGCCTGCTCCTCCTCCGGCAGCAGCGAGCAGCCGCTGAGCGTCAAAGATAAGGCTAGCGCTGCCGACAGCGCCGTCAGTCCGGAACGTTTAAGCATGTGTGACAATTTGTCCATCCTCCAATTCATACACCTGATCTACAATTTCCATAATGGCAGGGTCATGCGTCGTCATGATGATTGTCATTCCTGCTTCTTCCACTAAATGGCGAAACACCTTTACGATTTGCAAGCCGGTGCGGCTGTCCAGCTCCGCTGTCGGCTCATCCGCCAGCAGCAGCTTCGGCTTATGGGCGATCGCACGCGCTATTGCTGTACGCTGCTGCTCGCCGCCTGACAGCTCAAACGGCCGATGATGCATGCGCGGCTTCAAGCCGACCTGCTCAAGCGCCTTTACCGCGGCATTTTTGCGCTCAGAAGCCGGGATTCCCGCAACACGAAGCAAAAATTCAACATTCTCATAGGCGGACATAAGCGGAATTAACGCAAAGGATTGAAAAATAAGGCCCATTTCCTTCCTGCGAAGCATATCGCGCTCGCCGCCAGACATCTTCGTCAAATCGCGCCCGTCAAACGTAATCGTCCCTTCGGAGGGCCGGTCCAAAGCGCTCAGCAAATTGATCAGCGTCGTTTTCCCCGATCCCGACCTTCCCTTGAAAGCGACCAGCTTTCCCCTTGGGATCGACAGATTGACGCCCTTAAGCACCGTTACGGCGCCGCTTCCGCGGCCGAAGCTTCTTTTTATAGCGCTTGCCTGAATGATTGCTTCTGATGCATCTGCCATCTCCCCATAACCTCCATTTACATTTGAAACGTTTTCATATCTATCTTTTTCCATTTTAACCGCTCAAGTCTATATGAACAAGGTATAAATAATATAACAACTAATAAATTCAGAAAAATATTTATCACATTAAATATATCCTTTTTTTGTAAGAGAAAAAAGCCGCTTACCAGGTTCAATAACCAAGGAGCGGCTCTTTAACGGGCTTCGGCTGTCGCTGTCCGCAGCGCTACACCTGAAGCTGCAGACAGAAGATGACGACCGTCACCGTAAATATGCTTAATAGAGTAGAGACAAAAACAGATTGGGAGGCGAACTCCGCCTCATTATCGAACTCGACCGCAAGCAGCACGCTGCTAAGCGAGGTTGGTACGGCCGACGAAACGATCAGCGCAGCAGCCGTCAGACTGTCAATATTCATAAACAGCTGAAGGATAGAGACGATCAGCCAAGCGAGCAGCGGCCCGGCAACGAGGCGCAGCGTGCCCGCTATGCCGACATCGACGGCAACCGAGCGGCTGATCCGCCATTCCATATTGCCAAGCTGAACGCCGAGCGTAATGAGCGCCGTACCGATAAAGGCGCCCGCCATATAATCAAGCGGCGTAGCCAGCATTTGCGGCAAGGTAATGTTAAAGCCCCGCAGCGTGAACGCGACCGGTATGACATAAATGATCGGCATCGACAGGATAGTCCGCCAAATTTGCCGCATATTCGCTTTATGGGCATTGACGCTGTAAATGCCGTACGTGTTCGGCACAAGCGATTGAATCATCATGATGAGCACCTGTATCGCAAGCGTCTTCTCGTTGCCTGCGAAAGCGAGCTGGTTAAGCGGAATGCCATAGTTGGCGCTGTTGTAGAACAGTACGCTGTTGCGCATTGCGCTTTTCATCCCCGCCTTATAGCCGCGGATTCGTATGACAACCTCAACGATTGCGTATTGCAGCACCATAAACAACCCGATGAACAATAGTACTTTGCCGATCAAAGATGCCGTAATCTCAGTCTCATAGAGCAGCTTAAATATAATAGCGGGTGAAAACAAATAAAAATTGAGCTTCGACAGCGTCTTAATATCCAGCTTAAAAGCGCGCTGGAGCGCAATGCCGAGCGAAATGACAACCGCCATCGGAAGGACGTTCGTCATCAGAATATGAAAAAAAATCGTCATGTCTGCATCTGCTTCTTTCTATCTAGTAAGTATATTCCGACTGGCAAGCCAGTTTTAGAAGACTACTGCTATTGTAAGTCGCAGATGACGGATAAGACAAGGCAAATCTTATATCAGCCCAATTTGTTTACGCCTCGAAGCCGGTAATTTTCCAGCAGGACTGCTTTGGCTCGTGCTTATCATCGAATGCGAAAGGCCAATTTTTCCGGCATGCGACTGGGAAATCGTCCAGCCACGTATAACCGTCGGCCGCGCCCCAGAACGTTACGGAGCCAATCACATCCTTATAGCTCTCTATCGCCGCTCTTATTTCTTCAATTGAAGGCCCGTACAAATTCCAATGCCCCTCCATCACTTGATTCGTTTGCTCCATTGCTCCGTAAAGCAGAGAAACAGGCTCCCGCACCTGAAAATCATCGGCCTGTTCTTCACCTGCAAAATAACGTTGTCCATAAGCTTTGTATCCTCGTAATGGACGTTCGCATTATTGATCGCGATTGTATTAATGCCGACAGATGCGAGCAGTCTTGCATAATCGCGAATGCGCGGATGCCATTTGTCTGCAACAAGATGACACGGCATATATCACTACACGGTATCTATCAACGATTGATACTAGCAGATTTTAATAGAGAATAGGGATAATGACCAGTACGCATGAAATGCCATGTACGTATAAATACAATATGAAACTATTACAGCTTCATTTAACAGGAGGGGGTTTATGAATTGAGAGATTCATAGATACAGACAACTTAGATCCGCGAAAAGAGGTTTTGCACATGCATGATCTAACCGTTATCGTCACGATATGCGCTTTCCTGCTTACAATCGGCTTTATTTTCTCGCGGCCGAACATAAACGAAGCGATTCCCTCAACCATTGGAGCCGCAATCGTTCTCATCAGCGGCAGCGTATCGCTCTCCGATTTGGGTCAAATAGCGGAAACGATCGGCGGCGCCGCCGTCACGATTATGGCGACGATCGTTATGGCTATCGTGCTGGAAAGCTTCGGCTTCTTTTATTGGGCAGCGGAGATCTTAACGAGAAAGGCTAAAGGCTCCGGCATCCGCCTGTTCTGGCTCACCAATTTGTTTTGCTTTCTAATGACGCTGTTCGTCAACAATGACGGAAGCATACTCATTACAACGCCGATTTTGCTGTTGCTGCTGCGCAACATGAGCTTGAAAACCCATCAAAAACTGCCTTACTTGATTTCCGGGGCAATCATCGCAACCGCATCCAGCGCGCCCATCGGCGTAAGCAACATCGTCAACCTAATAGCGCTCAAAATCGTAGATATGGATCTTTATATGCATACGGCGATGATGTTCATTCCCGCTTCACTTGGCCTTATACTGCTTGCAGCACTGCTGTTTATCGTCTTCTACCGCGCTATTCCGAAGCAGCTTCATCCCATCTCGCATTGGAATATGCCGATAGGCAGCCATCCTTTGAAAGACCCGGCTGCAGGCAGCGAACGCAGCAAATTTATGTATAAAATATTGCTGTTCGTCTTTCTCGTCCGCATCAGCTTGTTCGCGGCTTCCTATGTGCATTTTCCGGTATCGCTGATGGCAGTTGCCGGTTCCGTAGCCTTGCTCATTTGGCGCTGGGCTCATCTGAAAATATCGCCGGCTGATATGCTGAAGAAAACGCCTTGGTACATTCTCATCTTCGCCTTCAGCATGTATATCATTATTTACGGTTTGAACAATATCGGCTTAACGGAATGGCTCGTCGGCTTCCTTACGCCAATCGTATCAGGCAGCCTGCTGAACGCGAGCGTGTTCATGGGACTGCTGCTCAGCCTGTTATCCAATCTATTCAATAACCATCCGGCGCTTATGGTTGGCACGATAGCGCTTATGGAAATGGGCCTCGATCCGTTAACGCTAAAAATATCTTATTTGGCCAGCGTCATCGGCAGCGATATGGGCTCGCTGTTGCTTCCAATCGGCACGCTCGCTACGCTGATGTGGATGCACATCGTCCGAAAGGGCGGCGTGCACATTTCATGGGGGCAGTATATGAAAGTTACGGCTATCGTTATCCCGGTATCGGTCATTTTCACGCTTGTCATATTGTCCTACTGGGTAACCTGGCTGTTCTAATGATACTTCGCTCAAAAAAAAAAAGACCTTCGCCAGGAAGGTCATTGAAAAGAGAGTTGCACAAATTAGCTTATGAGCTTCGTACGCAAAAGGTATGGGCTTTTCTAAGAATAATTCACCGGCTCGAGCATTAAGCAGCTGAAAAAGCCCTTGTACGGGCTTTTTTTGCTTGCTCCGCTCGTAACCGTCCTTTATTGTTTGTTCCCGGCAGTCATTTCCTTCAGTTCGGACAATAACCGCTCCAGCTTAATATAGTCGGATACCATGACATTGATTTTACCGTCCTGCGTTTCCATGCTCGCTTGAACCTCCTCCACAGAGGCCATATTTTGCTGCGTAGTCACGGCTATTAAGCTGATGTCTTCCGCCATCCCTTTATATTGCTCGTACAAATGCTGGGCGGAGCCTCCGACAGTCAGAGAATGCTCCTTGACCAGCTCCGTATTTTCGTCAATTTGCCCCGTCAGCTTCCGCACCTTCAGCGTCGCCTCGCGGCTCAGCGCCGCCGCCGCTTGCCCGCTCTCGACACCGCTGTGGACTGCGTTGATTTGGGCCCGTATCGCCGACAGCTTCTCACTGATTTCATCGGCCGCCGACCTTGCATGATCGGCCAGCTTGCGCACCTCGCCGGATACGACCGCAAAGCCTTTACCGTGCTCGCCGGCTCTCGCTGCTTCGATAGCTGCGTTCAGCGCGAGCAGATTCGTCTGCTCCGATATTTGCCCGATGGTGGCGACGATTACGCTAACATGCTCATTCTGCTCGTTCAGCTCTTGCATCATCTTCGCCATATGATCGATAATGACGCTCACCCGTTCCATCTCGCTGACGAGCAGCTCCGTCTGCGCTTTGTTCTCTTCTGTTAGCTCCGCATTATGAGAGGAATAGCGCATAAGCATCGCCGTTCCGCCAAGCAGCTCGTCTACCGACTTCTCAATCGTCTGCGTCGTGTCGTTAACGTTGACGATGTTGCTCGTCTGCTTCTCGATGGCCGACGACATTTCCGAGAAGGTAGCCGTAATTTCCCTTGAAATATCGCCCGTTGACCGGACGGTTTCCTTCTGACTTTCACCGAACTCGGTGAGGACGTGAATGGAAGATTTCAGCTTGCCGAGCAGAGCCTCCGACAGCTCCTTCGCCGTAAGCGCCTCTTTCTGCTCGCTGATGACTTGACGCTGAAGCTTCTGGCTGAAATGCGCCGAGAAGGCAAGCGCAGCTGTGGCGAATACGATGTATAAGTATAAGTAGATTAAGGATTCACCCGGAAACAGCTGCTGCTGCAAAACTGGGTCCATAAATATGTAAGTCGTAAACCCGGCAGACAGGACGCCTGTATAAATAATCGGCTTATATTCCATATAGAGAGTAATTATTGCGATGTTGACATAGACGAGGAAGTAAGTGCTTATAATCGGATTCGGATCGGACACAATGAGCATGCCGATCATCACTGTCGTAATCGAGGGAATGACATATTTAATCCAATCTCTCAGAATGCCCAGGTAGGTCATAGCCGTTGCCGCGCCTGACATAATAGAGCCGACGATTGCCAGCGTGAGCACCATTTTCATTTCGAGGCCGATAGCAAGATCGGTGGCGATGCCCAGCGCCAGCATAACCCAAATAATTTTTACGAATAAGCGGTTTCTTCTATCCAATACTGACAATTCCCGAACCATAACATCCGTCCCTTACGTTGAATTAAGCTTTTACTGCTGCTTGCTATAAAGCTTTCTTATTCTATTATGATTACCTCCACTCCCTAATCTGCTAAATGATACATTTATCGGTTTTCTTCTTGAACATTTTAATATTATTTCAGCAGAAAGCCGTCTGTCCCAACGCACAATTTTTCTCTTTCTCCGCTTCAACTTGTATGGTAGTATGGTAGTTAAAAGGGAGGAGGAGTTGCATGACAGGTTTGCAGCGGCCTAAACCGTCCACTACGAGAGATGCCGTCTACGCCAAGCTGAAGGAAGACATTATTAAGCTCGAGCTGAAACCGGGCATGCCGCTTTCAGAAAATGAAATGTCGGCTAAATTCCAAGTGAGCAGAACGCCTGTAAGAGAGAGCTTTGTACGGCTGGCGCAGGAAGGTCTCGTTCAAGTGCTGCCGCAGCGCGGCACCTATGTTTCCTTAATCGATCCGGAGCTTGTCGAGGAAGGCCGATTTATGCGCGAGCATTTGGAGCGTGCAGTCATCCGTCTCGCCTGCGGCCATTTTCCCGGGGATGCGCTGGAGTTGCTTGAGAATAACCTTCGACAGCAGGCCGAAAGCGTAGAGCATCACGACAACCGGGCAATGTTCGAGCTTGACGAGGCATTCCACAAAATTTTGTTCGACGGCTGCGGCAAAAGCACGACATGGGCGGCAATCGAGCAAATGAATACGCATTTGAACCGGAGCCGGATGCTTAGGCTGGTCGACAATCATGACTGGCTTCATCTCTATGAGCAGCACAAAAAAATGGTCGAGGCTATTCGGGCCCATCAGCCGGAAGTCGGCGACCGGCTTATGAAGGAGCATTTAAATCTCAACATTACGGACCAAGCGATTTTGAAGGAAAAGTATCCAAGCTACTACAAATAATGACGGAAGAGGTTGGTAGAGCATGCGTATGACATTCAGATGGTTTGGAGAAGGAAATGACACGGTTCCGCTTCGTTACATTAGGCAAATTCCCGGAGTAGAGGGCATCGTCTGGTCGCTTCATGATGTTCCTGCCGGCGACGAATGGCCAATGGACAAAATTCTAGAAGTAAAGCGCCAAGCCGAAGCGGCTGGCCTGCATATCGATGTTGTAGAAAGCGTTAACATCCATGAGGACATTAAGCTGGGGCTGCCTAGCCGCGACCTTTATATCGACAACTATAAGAAAACGATCGCCAAGCTGGCGACAGTCGGCGTAAAAGTGATTTGCTATAACTTCATGCCGATCTTCGATTGGCTGCGCACCGATCTTCATAAAGAAATGGAGGACGGCTCGACGGCGCTTTTCTATGAGAAAAGCCGAATTGCCGATATCGATCCGTTCGACCTTGTCAAAAGCATTAACGAAAATTCCTCGCTTACAATGCCGGGCTGGGAGCCCGAACGTCTGCAGCATTTGACTTCATTATTCGAAGCCTATCGCGGCGTTACGGAAGAGAAACTGTGGGAAAATGTAGAGTACTTCCTAAAAGAGATCATTCCCGTAGCGGAGGAGCACAATATTCGAATGGCCATTCATCCGGACGATCCGCCGTGGTCCATTTTCGGCTTGCCGCGAATAATGACATGCCAAGAAAATTTCAGAAAGTTTCTGAAGCTGTATGACAGCCCTTATAACGGAATTACGCTATGCAGCGGCTCCCTTGGCGCAAACGGCGATAACGATATCATCGCGATGATCCATGAATTTGCGGACCGTATTCCGTTCGCCCATATCCGCAACGTGCGCCGTTACGACAATGGCGATTTCATCGAATCCTCCCATCGCACCGAGGACGGCAGCGTCGATATCGCAGGCATCGTGAGCGCTTATCACGAAATCGGCTTCACTGGCTACGCAAGGCCGGACCATGGCCGCCATATATGGGATGAGCAGTGCCGTCCCGGCTACGGCTTGTACGACCGCGCGCTCGGCATTATGTATCTATGGGGCGTCTGGGACGCTTGCGTACGGAAGGCGCAGCAGCAAGCGGCAAAGGAGGGCTCGCGATGAGCAGCGTGAAGCAGCCGATTCACGAATCGCTGAGAGGCAAGGTGGCCGTTATTACGGGCGGCGCGGGCGTATTATGCCGCGTGATGGCGCTTGAGCTTGCGCGCCAGGGCGTACATATCGCCATATTGAACCGTACGGCGGAGAAAGGCGCGGCCGTTGTCGAGGAAATTCGCGTCGCAGGCGGAACTGCAGTTGCCGTCTCCTGCGACGTAACGAATGCGGATAGCGTAAAGGCTGCAGGCCAGGCGGTGCTGGAGCAGCTCGGCCCGTGCGACATTCTAATCAACGGAGCAGGCGGCAATCATCCTAGCGCGAATACGACGAATGAGATTTTCCGCCCAGAGGATATGAATCAAGAAGGTGTAACAACGCTGTTCAATCTTAGCATAGACGGTTTCCGTAACGTTATGGATTTGAATTTCGTCGGCACGCTTATTCCGACGCAAATATTCGCAGAGCAAATGATCGGACGGGAAGGCGCCGTAATTATTAATGTCTCTTCCATGAGCGCGCCTTCGCCGATGACGAAGGTTCCTGCGTACAGCGCCGCGAAGGCTGCAATCGAGAACTTTAATCAATGGCTTGCCGTCCATTTGGCCGAATCGGGCATTCGCGTCAACGCGATCGCGCCAGGCTTCTTCCTTACGGAGCAAAACCGCAAGCTGCTTAAAAACGAAGACGGCTCGCTTACGGAGCGTTCGGGCAAAATCATCTCGCACACGCCGATGCGCCGCTTCGGCAAGCCCGAGGATTTGCTCGGCGCGCTGCTCTGGCTCGTCGACGACACGACCTCCGGCTTCGTAACCGGCACGACGATCCCTGTAGACGGCGGCTTCCTCGCTTATTCAGGCGTCTAGCCGCATTTGAAAGCCCTTTGCATGCCATCCGGCACGCAAAGGGCTTTTTGTCTGCTCGGGTCGCCGAGGAGATATGCGCTGATTGGCGCGTTTAGCGCGCAGGTGCGCTTATCGGCGTCCTAGACCTGAAAGTATAGTGCGTTTAGCTCGGATTCGCGCTTATCTGCTGCGTTACTGGAGTTGGAGTCATCATCTGTATGACGATAAGCGCGATGGTGCGCTTATTGAGGGCCGGGGCCAGCTCGTATTATGCGTTTAGCTCGAATTTGCGCTTATTCATACATATAATTATCCAAACTGTGGAAACATAGACATGCTGGTACTTTCGACGAAAGGAGGGTTACATACGCATGCCTAACAATCAGAATGAGCCGTCTAAAGCAGAGGTACAGACGACAGAGCTGAACAAAATGCCTGTGCCGGGCCAAAACGATACCGAGTTTTCCGCTGAGCAAGCGGCTGAAGCATTCGAGCAAAACCAATCCGCCAACCGGACTAGTGAAAATAGCCAACAATAATATGCGGCGCTGGCGGCTATCGCTCTTAGTTTGACGGGCTGCTAATCCCCGGCATACGCAATCAGTGTATTTGCAAAAAAAGAGCGCACATCCTTAACGGGTGTACGCTCCAATTGTTGAAACCCGCGTTTATATAAACGACGGGTTTTCTTTATTAAAGTTGAACGATTTCGATTGTGTCGCATCGCATGTTTTGCAATAGAGCTAGCTGCTAGCTCTATCCGCATCAATTCAGTTCGTTTATCAGCATTAGAGCTAATCGCTAGCTCTATCCGCGCCAACTCAGTTCGTTTATCAGCGATAGTGCTAGTTACTAGTTTTATTCCTCTACGACCAACCATTTATATTGCTCGCATTATCGAATTTTTACTGCCTCTCAACAGCCCCCGTGCTTTGCCGGATGATTAGCTGCGGCTCCAGCGAAGTCAGCTTCTTCACTTTCTCTTTGTTCATCATGCTTCTCAGCACCTTCACAGCCGTTCTGCCAAGCTCGTTGGCCTGCTGCGTAACGGTCGTAATCTCAGGTATAAAATGATGGGATAGCGGAATATCGTCAAAGCCGACAACCGACATATCCTCCGGTATCGTCATTCCATTCTCGACAGCCGCCTTAATGGCGCCGATCGCCGTATAATCGTTCACGCAAAAAACAGCCGTCGGCCTGCTGCTCATCTCAAGCAGCTTCAGCATTTGCCGTTTGCCCGAATCGATCGAGAAGCTATCCGGCAGCACCCATTCCTCACGCACCTCTAAGCCAGCTTCTTTCATCGTTTTACGGAAAGCCCGCATCTTAACGGAGGTTGTGGACATATGGCTTTCACCGCCGATAAACCCGATATGCCGATGGCCTAATTCGATCAAATGCTTGACGGCAAGCGCCGTCCCAGCCGCCTCGTCGGTTACGACGCGGGTGATGTCGGTGTTGCGCAAGCCTCCGTTGACCAATACGGTCGGAATGATAGTGGCATGCTGCGCCAATTCTTGCGCCAGCTGCTCATCGCATTGCTTTAAATTGATTCTGCCCCCGAGAAAAATTAGACCGTCTACGCGCTTCTCTCTCATAAGGCTTAAATATTCCGATTCTTTGGCATAATCGCCTACCGTATTGCACAGTAGAAAGGTATGCCCGGTCTGCCTGGCTTCCTGCTCCACACCCTCGAATACAGCCGGGAAAAATGGATTAGTTAAATCAGGTACAATGACGCCGATTATGCCGGTTTCCTTCTTCAGCAAGCTTCTCGCCATCGCATTGGGCTGAAACTGATATTTCTCGATCAGCTCTTCGATCTTATTCCGAGTCGACTCCTTAACCGGAGCGGTGCCGTTCAGCACTCTTGATACCGTTGCGACCGATACTTTCGCTTCCTGCGCAATATCGTATATCGTAACCTGCTTCAACTTATGCTCGCATCCTTCCTGCTTCTTCTTGCCCTATTATATCAAAATGCCTAGTTTTGTGAAATGAATTACAAATACGCGGACAAATCCGGCCGATGCCTGATTAAAAAAGGGGGACTTTTGCCCCAAAAGCGGTTAATACTCACTGTCTTTACAAAATGAAAAATGGTCGTTCAGGAGTTTATTCCTGACCGACCCATATCATTTTTCGGCTTCAGCCGTCAGCGGCTGCCCAAGTATTTGGCAAAAATGGCGTCATACTCGGAATTCGTTATCGGTATGACCGTTCCGTGACGCGGGCTGCTCGGCAAGTCGTAATCGGCAGCTACCGTCCATTCGCCCGAATCCAGATCCGTCGTTTCCAAAGGAACATAGCCTCTGCCGCCGAATTCGTCGGCGAACATATACCATTTCTCCTCCGTATTGGATTTAAAAACGGTTGGGCCCTCGACGCCCTTCAGGCCGGCGGCTCCTTCTTTAATCAATCGCGCTTTGGAATCGAACAAAGACTCCAGCCTTTCATGGAAAATCATTTTTCCATAAGGTGACAACGGCTGGTTATCTCTTTCGTCCTTCGTAAAGCGGTATACGATTCCGTTATGCGCGATCATTGTCGTATCGATAATGGAATAGCCGAAATCCATATACACTTCCGGTTCGGTAAAAGCTTTGAAATCTTTAGTTTTGCTGTACATAATCTTCTGATAAGCATCGCCAGTATGCGCCTCGTTCATGAACAGCTTCGAGGCCCAGAACACAATATACTCGCCCGACGCTTCGTCGTAGAAAGCTTCAGGAGCCCAGGTGTTGCCAGCTTCAGGAGGAGAGACCTCCGCCATTCGCGGCTCCGACCAGCTCAGAAGATCGTTCGATTCCCACACAACGATGGATCTGCTACCTTGCCTCTGAGCTCTGTCCCAATTCCAATCGCCGTTTATTTTCAAATCGGTAGCGATCAAATAAAATTTGCCGTCTTCGGGAGCGCGGATAATAAATGGATCACGCACCCCTTTTTCGCCAATAGCCGACGTAAGAACCGGCTTTCCGCCGTTAAGCTCCTGCCAATGCAGCGGGTCATTACCCTCGCTTAGCGCAAAATAGACCTGCTCGCCATCCGGCGATCCTTCTCCCGTAAAATAGGTGAACAAGTAACCGGCATACTGCTCATCGGCCGACAGCTCCGCGTCCTTTGCTAGCTCAGCGGCCGCTGCTTCCTTGTCTTGCTTTCCGTCGGCAAGACCTGGAGCCCCGCCCGTCAATGTAACGACAGATCTCGCAGGGATGACCGCTTCGAACGTTCCGTCTTCCCCAACCGCAATATCCTCGCCTTGGGCAAGGTCGAGATCGGCCGATGTAACATACGATTGCAGGCGCGCAATGGAAGCATTCATACCGATGTCTTTCAACGAAATCGAGATACGCTTATCGGCTTCGCTGTCGTTAACGAACACAGCCGTTACCGTTTCTTCTTCTTCATGAATGTAAGCCGAGCCCAGCAAGCCGCTGCGCGCTTTCTCATCAAGCCCCGTAAGCGAAATCCGCACAGCGCCGGGACGGATGAATTTGCTGTAATTGCCGAGCGTCCACATAATTTTGGACGTCAATATGTTCTGCTCGTCGCCCTCGTTCTTAAAGTCGGTATAGATCAAGCCGTCCTTGTAATCGACCTTGGACACCGCCGTCCACCATTGCCATGCGGCCGCATTGGCTTCCGTCAAGTCGAAATGAATGGTGCGCGCGACATGCATGGCGGGATTGATGCCCAGATCGCGGCCTGGGCCGTAATCGCCCAGAATGCAATATTCCGTCACCCAATATTTCGCGTCGGGATCGTAATGCTTCAAGTTGGCGTCAAGCAGCTCTCTCAGCTTGCCCAGCCGGTCGTCGCCCGGATTGCTGTAATCGGACCAGTAGGAATGCGATGCGATTTTGTTGCCGACCGCCTCCTTCATTTCGGGATCGCCGAGCAGATCCTTAATGTACTCCCGGTACTTCCCCGTTCCCAGCTTGTTGGCCCCGCCCTCGTATTGCCCGCCTCCCGCGAACATGCGATAGTATTCGTCATCAAGCAGCGCCGTAATTTCTACGCCGTCCGGGGCGCTGATTTGCGCGTCGAGGCCGTTATCCTTCAGCTGCCGGTGCAGCTCGAGAATGACGCTCTTCAAATCGTCGTTATTGTAGCGGTTCCCTTCCTGATGGGCGGAATTCCAATCCCAGGTCGGCTCGTTAATCGGGCTAATATAGTGGAACTCCAGCCCTTCTTCCTTAAAATGATTCAAGACGTCAACTAAAAACGCCGCGAATTCCACTTCGTAGCCTTCCTTCAAATTGGTAGAGCCGACTGCCGGATCTGGCTGGCCGTGCCCGTTCTTCGTCATCCATACCGGAGGGCTGTTCACGAACGCGATCAGCGTATCTACGCCGCGATCCTTGGCCGCCTGCAAAAACCACTGCTGGCCCGCTTGCTTGCTCCAATCGTATTCGCCGTCCTCCGACATTTTGAACGCATCCGCGCGCCGCCACGGATCCGGTATAATATGCTGATCCGTCTCCGTCGAGCCTGCGCCGATATTGAATCGCCATGCTGATAGCCCGATTCCATTCTCCCTAGAAAACAGCAAATCCGCGATCTTTTGTTTATTTTGTTCCGTCCAATGTACGCCTAAATGCTCCATAGACCATGCGTCCGATGCTCCGAAATTATCAATCGTCTGATAACGGACTGAGCCGTCGATCAATACAAGGGCATCCGGTTGCGCCAGATGCTGCATGGGTACTTCCTCCTCTATCCTGCTGTCGGATTTATTTTTATCTGAATTGACGATTAAAAACAAAACTAGCACTGCAGCTGCAACAATAGTAACCGCGCTCCATTTTCTGCTCATTCGCCCGCGCCTCCTAACCTACCAATCCCGATCGTTCAACGCTCTCCACAAAGTGCCTTTGAACAAACAAATACATAATGATAAGCGGCAGTATAGCCATCAAGACACTTGTGTTCATCATCATAGACATAAAGAACGGATCCTGAACGTAAGACGCCGTCTCCATCTGTCCGCCGCCGCTAAGGAAAGTGGCGATCGCATAACCGGAAGAAGCCATCATCGACGACATTACTTTCGGTTCGTTCAAATACATATTCGTGAAGAAAGAATCGTTCCACTGCCATACGAACGAGAACAGCATGACCGTCACCATCGAAGGGACCGCATTGGGCAAAATAATGCTGCGGAAGGTCGCGAAGTATCCAGCTCCGTCCACATAAGCGGCTTCTTCGATCTCTCGCGGTATTCCTTTAAAAAACTGTCGGAAAATATAAACGTACAGGCCCGTTTTCATGCCCATGCCGAGCGCGGCGGAGATGATGAACGGCCAATAGGTATTGATCAGGTTGGCCGGCTGGCCGTTGAACAGCTCAATCAGTCCGAATACGTCGAAGTTTTTGAAATGCAAGTATAGCGGAATCATAATCGTATGGGACGGCACCAAAATCGTAAAAATAACGCCTGCGAACAAAAGGCCGCTCCCTCTGAACTTCACTCTCGCAAACCCGTAACCGGCCAGCACACAAGTTATCGTCTGCAAAATCATGACCCCGGAAGAGAGAAAAAACGTATTGAGCAGCACTTTCGGGTAATTCATCGCTTCGAA
>Ga0180215_1000680_pt1 | contig 41058 bp, 45 predicted proteins | sample eDN3rd37CBELigBY_FD_128871 | JGI IMG/M metagenome (GOLD analysis project Ga0180215, IMG submission 128871) | Enriched backyard soil microbial communities from Emeryville, California, USA - eDNA 3rd pass 37_C BE-Lig BY (version 2) (version 2) | ecosystem: Environmental > Terrestrial > Soil >...
AAAATTTTCTATCGATTTCTTGTCCATTTTAAAGAAAAATGTCTGAATTCATTGAAGTAAGCGCTATAAATATGATATATATGTTATATACATTAAAAATGTTTTTAATTATTTATCTCTAGAAAACATTTTAAAAAATAGGAAAATAATAAAATCTGGGGAGGATATTTGAAATGAGTAAGCTTAAAGCAGCAGAAATGGTCGCAGATATGGTTGGTTTGGATTATGGGTATGTAGTTGAAGCAATAGAGTATTTTAAAACAGTTGACGAGGCCTTTAACTGGATTTTTCTCTCTGAAGAAAATCCACTTCGTCCCTATACACAAGAACAATTAGTTCAAAAATTGGCTTCTGTAACAATTGAAGATATGCAGGAAGTAAACGCCAAAACAGCTGGTGAATATTTAGTTATCGACGCTGACCATACTTATTTAACTCCATATGGTGTGGCTTATATTCGTATTACACGATAAGAACAAATTAAGAAAGCAGCACGCAGGCTGCTTTCTTTTTATTTAATCATCATTATTTCCGTTCATAGATTGTAAAGTAGTAATCATATGGGTTTTTTTCATCCTTTAAACCTTTTTCTTGTGAAACCAATTCCCATTCTGATTCTATGAACTCTGGAAAATATGTATCCCCGGCAAACTCTTCTTCTATTTTTGTAATATAAAGTCGATCTGCCATAGGGAAGGTTGCTTTAAAAAGCTCAGATCCACCAATCACAAATACTTCTTCATTTTTACGAGTGGCATAATCTAGCAATTCTTCTACTGAATGAATACTTGTGCAGCCTTCATGCTTATATTCTTTGTTTCTCGATACAATGATATTTTCCCGGCCTGGCAGCGGTTTCCCTATCGATTCAAATGTATTTCTGCCCATAATAATCGGATGGCCCATTGTTACCTTCTTAAAAAATTTTAAATCAGCAGGTAAATGCCATGGCAGCTGATTATCCTTCCCTATCACTCGGTTCTTATCCATAGCCACAATAAATGAAATCATCCTATTCCTCCTTTAGAACTATTGTTACTTTCATTTTACACAGCAACAGGGGCTTTAATAGCTGAATGCGGATTGTAGCCCTCCAGTGTGATGTCTTCCATTTCTAATTCAAATAATGAGTGCTTCTCTTTATTTATAAGGACACTTGGAAATGGCTTAGGCTCTCGTTGTAGCTGTGTTTCTATTTGCTCTAAATGATTGCTGTAAATATGAGCATCACCAATTGTATGCACAAATTCACCGACTTCCAACCCGCATTCATGTGCAATCAAATGTGTTAATAAGGCATAGCTGGCGATATTAAAAGGAATGCCTAGGAAAATATCTCCGCTTCTTTGATACAATTGACAGCTTAACTTCCCATTAAAAACATAGAATTGAAATAAAGTATGACAAGGAGGCAGTGCCATTTGCGGTGTGAATTCAGGTGACCATGATGAAAGAATTAACCTTCTAGAATCAGGATTCACTTTGATTTGTTCTACTAGGTCCTTTAACTGGTCAATTGTTTCTCCAGTTGTTGTTTCCCATGAACGCCACTGTTTACCATATACAGGCCCTAATTCACCGTATTGCTTAGCAAAATCAGCATCCTCTAGAATTCTGCTGATAAATTTATCCATTTCTAGTTCATATTGTTCCCGAAAGGATTCATCCGTTTGACTTCGTAATCCAAAATCAGTCATATCGGGCCCTTTATATTCATCACTTTCAATCCAATTTTTAAATGCCCATTCATTCCAAATATTATTATTATGCTTAAGGAGATAGCGGATATTGGTATCACCTTTAATAAACCATAATAACTCACTTGCTACCAAGCGAAAGGGAATTCTTTTGGTTGTCAATAATGGAAAGCCCTTTTGTAAATCAAATCTCATCTGGTAGCCAAACACAGAAAATGTTCCGGTTCCTGTCCGGTCACTTTTTTGATTGCCATTTTCTAATACATATCGGCACATATTTAAATATTCATACTCTGGATGCTGCAATTATCTACACTCCCTTTTGATAACTCATGACAGTTTACGTCGTTGACTGGCCGCTGTTTAATCAGCCTATTTTGGTTTTCGAAAAGCAATAACCAATATCTATTGTAACAAAAACTACGACAAATTTTTAATTAATTGGAAGGTCATCGGTGCTTTTCTTTCTAGCTCCTCGCGATACTGACCACCAATATAATAGTAAGCAAAGCATTCCGCAAAATACTCCTCCGGATAGGTCAAAAAATAATTTTTTCCCGGGAACATCGTTTCTTTCTCACGACTCCAAATTCCCAAAAAACTATGCTTGCTGCGAATACCATTAAAGACAAGCTTATCAATAGAATGGGCTAATTCATGAAGTTCCAGATTGACCGAGCTATGGCCCTTTCCTTTATTACTAGCTCCAATTTTTACCAGGACCGTTTTACCTCCTCCCATCCCAGGGACATCATCCCAAGTCGTTTTATGGACATATCCTCGCGGAACAACATTGGCAAGTTGTGATGCTGTCTTATTCCCAGTTAACTTTCCGGTAAATAATTGTATAACAATCCCCTCTTTATTAACTTTCTCTAAAATTGATAAAGGCAGTTTATCTATACGGGATATGATTTGTGCTGCCTCCACTTGATTAAAAGGTGTTGCAGGCAGGATAATGATATGACTAAGTACCTCTTCATTTTGCAAATTCATCGAGGTCTTCAGTATAGAGTGGTCAGAAAATTTAAGTAAGCTTATTCCTTCTTTATCTGCTTGAGAATTTCCCATTAGCAATAAAGACAACACAACTATGAAAAAAAGAAAACGGTGTTTTTTCATCTGGTTCAGTCCTTGTCATTGTAAAATCCAGGAGGTTATGAAACTATGATTTGGAACAATTACTAGGATTATAACATATGATGAAAGCCTTAGAGAGTGTGAGCTAGCTGAGAATATTAGGAAACCAAAACAACGGCACCAGACCTGTTAGTGGATTTGGTTCATCCTGATCACCAAAGTGTTTCCCATCTGATTTTTACCCGAGGAGGAATAGGCAGTTCTTCATTCACCATTAAAGAGTACTATGCATATACTCCAATAGTATCAAATAAACTATTTAATTAATAATCTATTTAGTGGAAATTACATTTTTACTAGGATGTCATAAAGGGTGAATTGTATGAGGTTTATGTTTAAACGGGCAGCAAGTGAGGACTTGCAGAACGATTTAAATAATGTCTTGGATATTCTTAATTCAGGATATTTAATATTCATTGATTTATTATTTTGGGCTCTGTTGTTAACCATTTTCACAACCCCATCACACAGATCCTTCTTACTCGCCGTTATTATATATGTCAGTTACTATGTATTTGGTATCAGTATATTTTTAATACTGCGAGGCTTGTTCAAGGACTAGCCTTGGTTTCCCTTTAGTGATTAAAGTGGATAATGGAGTAGATTGAAAGAGGATTGCAGACGTTTATGCACTCCTCTTTTTTTTAACTGAAAAAGACCCGCTCCATACGGGTCTAACTAATCTATTTTCAATAAAATTAATCAGGTCATCCATTTAGGTGGAGTATTTTTAGCCCAATTTATGACACCTAAATCATGGTGTGCTTGAAATTGGTCATGATTTGTATGATAGTGAAAGTTAAACACATATTCTTCCTGTGGAGGGTGGTCCCTTCTTACATGAAACCGGATAACATCTTTCCGCGTTTGATTGTCCATAATATGGAATATTCTTTCGGATACCCCGCCGCTTGGAACTTCACTAACAATTAATTGACTCAAATCTTCATCTGGATACTGCGATGCAACTTCGGCAATCGCCTTTTCCATATTCGGTAAAATCAGTTCTTTAAATTCATCTTGAATGACCGGTTTAATTCTTGAACCGAACTTCTCAAATGAGTGCTCTTCGGCTGCTTTTATCATTTCATTCATAAACTTATCTCTCTCAGTAACAACTTCTGTCTCAAAATACTCTTCAGCTATGGTAGGATTGGTTTCATATGTATCCCGTTTCGCCTGTTTGTTTTCATTAGGAGGATCAGTCAATAATGCTTGTGGCGTTACCAGTCCAAATGTTGCAATCGTTACAAGTACCAATAGGGATTTCCGAAGCCATTTTGGCATTTGATCTCATCTCCTTTTTTCTCCCGTGTAGAGAGTTAATGAATACAAAAAAGAATTCTTATTCATTATTGTACTATATTTTACTCTATTACTACGAGTAAAAAGATAGGATGGTTTCATTTTTTTCATGTAGTGCGAATAAAAATGATATGAAATGAAACGTTAAAGTAATAGGCTGTTTCTTTCAATTAAATTAAAGTTAGGAGGTCATAAAATGGATTGGTCCATAACGATATCCATTGGAATGATTTTGTTGATGGGATATTTTATCTATCTTTCATATGCAGATTAATGATTGTAATGAGAGCTAGTTCATATCTACTTCTCTAAAATACCATAATGGAACTTAGCTGTTTTTCTAATTGACACATGAAAGCCAAATTGCTTGAATCGATCACTGCGGAAATGATCTTTTAAAACAACACGATCAGCTGCTACCCGATATGCGTGGAAGATCGTTTCCTCCGTGAGAGACTCGTAAACAGCCAGTTTTTTAATTCCTTTAATTCCATTTGACTCGGATATATTTTCTTCAAACATTGGATCGAAATAAACGCAATCATAGTAATTAGAAGGGAGACCCTTTAATACCTGCAAAGCAAGTTGGGACTTTACTTCGATTCGTTTCATGGCTGCTACTATTGATTGATCTCCATCATCCCATGTTTGTAATCCTGTTTTCATGAGATAGGCAAGAAAGCGGTTGCCTTCACAGCCGGTAACAACCCCTTTTTCACCGACGATAAAGCTTGCTGTGATGCTGTCAGATCCAAGGCCCAATGTACAGTCAAGCAGTTTCTTTTCCAATGACAAATTACAGGCTTCAATAAAAGGATCCTTTTCACCATTTTGCAAGCGTTTAATTCTAAACATTGCCGAGTTTGGATGGAAAAAGCAAGGTTCATGCTCACCAAGAGGAAATAATTCCAATCTTTCTTTTCCTACAACAAGGCAATCCTCTTGCACTTCTTTTTGGACAGCTTGAATTGAGCGTTTCTTTCTGGGAATATAAGGTACCTTTAACATTCTCGCCGTATTTTCGGCAAGCTGAATCATTTCAGTATTTGTTCTGCCGGCAGTTGTAACAATCATGTGAAACAATCCTTTCATTCATTACCATCCATTACTATAAATAAAAAGGGTGCATTTGCACCCTTTTTATTTTAACAGTTGTTCGCTAATGCTGTCTGGATATTTTCCATAATCACTTCAAGTGGCTGTCCTTCAATATCATGGCGATGAATGAAGTGAACAACCTCTTTTCCCTTTAATAAGGCCATTGAAGGTGAGGATGGCGGAATATCGCCAAAAAACTCACGCATTTTAGCAGTTGCTTCTTTATCCTGACCTGCAAAAACAGTTACCAAATGATCTGGTTTTTTCTCACTCTCTGCAACGGCAGCAGTTGCTGCCGGACGAGCTAACCCTGCTGCACATCCGCAAACAGAGTTGACGACAACAAGTGTTGTTCCCTCTACATTTTCAAAAAATTGCTCAACGTCATCAGCTGTTTCTAATTCTTTAAAACCAGATTGCACTAATTCTTCGCGCATTGGTTTTACCATCTGTCTCATATATTCTTCATAGGCCATTGACATAATTCCCATTCCTCCTCATTTTTTCAATATAAGCATACTATAAAATATGAATAACAGGCAATGTTATCCTTTTTAAAATAGAACTGTTAAAGGCGATTCAGATGCGTAATATTTCAGTTACTATATCGTACTCTTTAAAAAAACCTTTTGAAATACTTATATTCTATTTATCCAATCTTGCATCCGTCATTTGCTTCCATACAGATCCTTTTGCTTCTTCTCCTTGCTCAATCCGTTCAATTGCAAGCTTTATTTGCAAGCTTACCTCAAATTCCTGGTCATTCTCTGCCGCTTTTAAGGCCGGCAAGGCTTTTTCATTACCTACTTCATATAAAAACATTGCAGCACGCCAACGAACTAGCTTACTTTCATCCTTTAGCGCTTCCATCATGGCATTCATTGCTTCAATATACCCTAAATCTGATAACGTATCACCAGCCGTCCGCCTTACTGTAACACTTTTGTCTTTCAATGCTTTATAAAGATGAGGCAGTACGCTTTTATCTTCTATCATGCCGAAATACACAACAGCAAGTCTTCTGATCGAAGCCTTTTCATCACCTAATGCTTTTTCAAGAAGTGGGATATCTTCTACTTTAGGATCCTCCATTTGCTCTAATAACTGATAACGAATTCTCCAGTCTGCTACAGAAAAATCTGAGATCTGCAATTTTCTTTTATTTCGGCCCTGCTTTTCTTGTTGACCTTGGGGATTAATGGCTGCCTCCACTAATAGTTGCAAACGGTCATTTGGATAAGCAGCAAGTATTTCCTCAACAATAATTTCCCCTACTGCTGCTACGTCCCCATAACGATTACCGTAATCCTTCCACCTGCGCTCCATAACCACATTATCACCAGGAAGCTGTACCTTTTTAACAGATTCAACAAACTGATTTGGTAATCCGATTCGTTTTTCATCTTGTCCGTCGGACAGTTTCACCTGCATAGGAATTCCTTTATACATTTGAACCTGGACTTTGATTTCACCAAAATGATCATTGATTGTTGTATGATTTGTAGCTTTCTCAACAACTTCTCCAAAAGCAAGCCTAACCTTTTGTAAAATATCCTTCCAATCAAATTTTGCATTACGTTCAACAGCTAAAAAGTCTGCTACATGGTAGACACCCTTTATCCCATCTATTTGCAAAATTTCCTTAATAACACTCGGAGCACCCTCAATTTGATCTTTTTTATAATTATTGCTTCTACCCATTGGCAATTCTTGATCAAGAATAATTTTCATGGTATTAGGGCTTGGTGTTGGTTCGATTGATTTAATATTCAATCCCATCATCCTTTACAGCATATTCATATTGTTATACATATTATTCTACCATACGGAAATTCGCTATAAAAATAAACAGCCTGACATGATAATCAGGCTGCTTCCTTTTACTGATATTCTATAATTGTTCCGCCAATTCCGTTAAATAGGTCCATCTTTCTATTAAATATTCCAGTCTTTCATTTAACTCCGTTTCCTCATTAGCCAGTTTTTGTGCTTTTTCAAAATCGCTCCCGGTACTATTTAGCTCAACGGAGATTTCTTCTAGTCTGCTTTCTACTGCAGCGATATCATCTTCAATCGTTTCAAACTCCTTTTGTTCCTTATATGACATCCTTTTTTTCTTTTGCTTTTCCTGAACCTTTACTTCCTTTTGTTCCTCTTTTTTCTTATCTGGTTTTTGCGTTTGCTTTTCGAGAAAATCTGAGTAGTTCCCATAAAAGGTATCGACTTTGCCTTCACCTTCTAAAACAATAAGCTGCTCAGCCACTTTATCAAGAAAATATCGATCATGGGATACTGTAATGACAACGCCTAAAAAGTCCTCTAAATAATCCTCTAAAACCGTTAGAGTTTGTGTATCTAGATCGTTTGTCGGCTCATCCAGCAGTAGAACATTCGGCTCCAGCATCAATATTTTCAACAAATACAATCTTCTCTTTTCTCCCCCTGAAAGCTTACGGATTGGTGTACCGTGTGAGTAAGAAGGAAATAGGAAACGTTCGAGCATTTGCGAAGCGGATATTGTTTTTCCATCTGTCGTATGGATGACTTGGGCAGTTTCACTTAAATACTCAATCATTCGTTTATTTTCATCCATATCCTCGCTTTCCTGAGTGTAATAGGCAACGTTTACCGTCTGCCCAATTATACGCTCCCCTGAATCAAGTGGGGTTTTTCCAGCCAAGATATTTAACAGTGTGGATTTACCTGTACCATTATTGCCAATAATACCAATTCGATCTCCAGGCTTCACAAGCAAATTAAAATGATCAATAATTGTTTGATTATCAAAATTCTTCGTAGCATCCCTCAGCTCAAAAACCTGTTTTCCAAGTCTGCTTCCTTTTAGAGAAATATCAAGCTTATCACTTGTTTTTACTGCTGAAAGCTCCTCATCCAACTGTTCAAATCGCTGAATTCTTGCCTTCTGCTTAGTCGTTCGTGCTTTTGCACCTCTGCGGATCCATTCAAGCTCCTGTCTGAAGAGATTCTTTTGCTTATCGATGGTTGCCGCTTCATTCTCTTCACGGATGGCTTTCGCTTCAAGGAAAGCAGCATAATTACCTTTATAGCTGTACAGCTTGCCACCATCAAGTTCAAAAATACGATTTGTCACTGCATCAAGAAAATATCGGTCATGTGTCACAAGTAGAATCGCACCGTGATAGCGGCTTAAATATTCCTCAAGCCATTTCACGGATTCAAAATCAAGATGATTGGTTGGCTCGTCCAATATCAATAAATCTGGAGATTGAATTAATACTTGAGCAAGTGCCACTCGCTTCTTTTGGCCCCCCGATAGAGCTTCGATTTTTTTATTAAAATCTTCAATTCCTAGCTTTGTTAAAATCGTTTTTGCATTTGTACTTACATCCCAAGCATTTAATGTATCCATTTCCTTTTGCAATTGAAAAAGTTTTCCCTGAAGCTCTTTATTCTCAGGCTGTTCAGTTAATTGCATCAGGGTTATTTCATAATTCTTAAGCAATCGGAAGATAGGACCTTCACCCTCAAATATTTGCTCAAGAACCGACAAATTTGGATTTAATTCCGGCTGCTGAGCAAGGTATGAAATTTGATAATCCTTTGCATAGATAAATTCACCTTCATCGGGTAAATCAATGCCAGCTATTAGCTTAAGTAATGAAGACTTGCCTGTTCCATTTACTCCAATAAGACCAACACGTTCTTTTTCAGAAATGACGAATGAAATATCTTGAAATAAAGTTTTTTCTCCATATGTTTTGGTTACATGTTCAATCGAAATTGTTTTCATTTGGACCATTCCAATCATTGAATATTAATATATGTTAGTTCATCTATTATAACAGATAACAAAAGGCAGGAGTTAACACCCCTGCCTTTTGTATCATTCTATTAATTAATTACTCTCATAACACGGCCATTAAAGGTTTGTGCCCAGTAGCCACTTGTCATATTGGCAATTGCTACACCGGTGGAGCTTTGGGATCCGATGAATTTACCGCCCCCAATATAAATTCCAACATGACCGTCTGTTTTATAAGTATTAAAGAATACCATATCGCCTGGACGCATTTCGCTCGCAGATACTCGTGTACCTGTGTTTTTCAATACTTCTGTGCTGGCACCCACTTTAACACCTGCCTGAGCAAAAGCCCAAGATACAAAACCAGAACAGTCAAAACGACCATTAGCTATATCAGATGCAGTTCTTCCTCCGCCAAAAACATAGACAGAATTACCAATATATTTGTTACCTGCATTAATTACTGTCGAAATACCACCTGAACCGCTGACAGCAGCGGAACTATCAGCTTCAGCAGCTGAACTTCCATTGCTGGCAGTTGTTCCGGTTGCAGCCGTATTATCACTTACACTGCTGCTATTCTTAACAGCCAAAGCAGCTGCAGTTAATTCTGCTATCTGCTGCTTATAACCCTCGATATCTGCTAATTTAGCACTCTCTTTGGAGTCTAGCTGCGCCCTTAAAGCTTCGTTTTGCGCCTTTTGCTCTTCGGTATGCATTTGCATTCCTTCAAGCTCCGTCTTTTGGTTAGTCAAATCAGCTAGTTTTTTCTCTACTGATGCCTGCATGATTTCTAATTCTTTTTTATCATTTTCATGATCCTCGATAATTCCTTGATCCGCTTCGACAATTGTCGCAACTGCTCCAACTCTATCAATAAAGTCACTGAAACTTGAAGAACCAAGAATTACTTCTAAATAGCTTAATTGACCGCCGTTCTCTTGGAACGAAACAGCACGTTCCTTTAGGATTTCTGTCCGGCTTGCGATCCTTTCTTCGAATACAGCAATTTCACTATTTAGACGATCAATTTCTGCCTGAGTTTCAGCTAATTGGATATTTGCTTCTTCAATTTTAATCGTGTTATCCTTTATCGCTTGTTCCATCCGCGCAATTTGTGCTTCTAAATCAACTTTTTGCGCTTGAATACTGCTTAGCTCATTTTGTGCATCAGAAATTTCGGTGTTAATACTATCAATAGTATTTGCTTTTACTGCCGGTACGGCTAGTAAACTTCCCATTCCAAGCATAAAAGTGGTACTGAGGGTTACTAGTTTTGTCTTCACTACGAAAATCCTCCCTGCGCTCTGCAGTCAAACCTTTACATTAATTATGTAATATCAGTTAACTCACTTAGTTAATTATGTACAAAACCTATGTATAAAAGATTTAACGCTTCCATTTAATTGATTTATATATTGCTGCTCTTATTAATCTCGCAGTCTTTTTTTATAACAGTGCTAGTATAGCATCATATCGTATCAGTTATGTAATAGGAATATTACAATTATATTTCAATTTCTACTTTTTTCGACATAGTTCGCAAAATTCAAAAGGCTTAATCTATTGCGACTAAGCCCCCTCCTGTCAAATGCTTGTAATATATATGACATTATCCTGATTTAGTGAAAAACGAACCGTAATGTAATTACAAAATCCCTTCCAATCTTTCGAGTGTCAAAAGCATATAATCTGTCATAACCAGTAAATCGTCAATCTGATCTTCGGAAATTAATCGATTAAATGAAATTTGAGCGATTAACCTTCCTTTTTGTTCAAGTACAAGGGGTTCATAGCAGTAGATTAATGTAATTATTCGTTCAGTTCCCCAAATTTGCTTTAAAATCGCTTCGACTTCTTTCATTATGGACTTCTCGTGTACTTGATCAAACAAAAATTCAATTGTAACCATACACCCTGTATGCTTGTTTGATTGAAGAGAAGGTAATAGCTCTGCCGTTAGATTTTCTATAGATGCAAGTAAAGAAAATCTACAAATCACATTTGGATTTGGCAATGCCAATTGAATAGAAAGATCATATGTTCGAGATAGTTTGGCCGTGTTTATACCGTCATTCCTATCTACAATCTTTATTTCTCCATTTAAGTCTTTGTCATAAAAGCAGCCTTCCATCACAACTCTCATATTTTCAAATGCTGTTGGATCAAACATAAAAATCCCCACCTTTACTCATTAATTATGATAATTATAAAATTTCTTATTACTTGAACGATTAAGATTGCGACATTGAATAAAGGTTATTATAATGAATTTATTGAAAAAAAGGAAAAGAGGGATGGTTCCTTGCCAATAAAAATACCTAAACGATTACCAGCGCGGGAAATTCTTGAAAACGAAAATATCTTTATTATGGACGATGAGCGCGCAAGCCAACAAGATATTCGTCCATTAAATATAGTCATTTTAAACTTAATGCCTGAAAAAGAAAAAACTGAAACACAGTTGCTTAGATTGCTTGGAAATACTCCGTTACAGGTGAATATTTCTTTCCTTAAAACCGCAACGTATGAATCTAAAAATACGAGTCCCATGCATTTAGATCAGTTCTACACAACATTTGCTACAATTAAAGATCGAAAATTTGACGGGATGATTATTACTGGCGCGCCTGTCGAAATGATGCCTTTTGAAAATGTTGAATATTGGGATGAACTAATTGAAATTATGAAGTGGACAAAAACTAATGTGACATCCACATTACATATATGCTGGGGAGCCCAAGCAGCATTATTTTATCACTTTGATATTGATAAGTTTGAGCTACCGGAAAAATGTTCGGGAATCTACTCGCATATCATAAATGATCATTCAGAGAAATTATTACGTGGCTTTGATGATGTTTTTGTTGCACCGCACTCGAGATATACAGATGTTGCTATTGAAGATTTGGAAAACTGTACTGATATAAAAATATTGTCCTCCTCGCCTGAAGCGGGTCCATTTATCATGTGTGCAAATGGAGGCAAGCAAATAATGGTTACAGGGCATTTAGAATACGACGCCCAAACGTTAGCAGAGGAATATGAACGTGATTGTAAACGGGGAATTGACATTAGAGTACCGGAAAACTACTTTCCTGATGATAACCCTGAAAATCAACCGTTAAATCGCTGGCGTTCCCATGCGCATCTGTTATTTTCTAACTGGCTTAATTACTATGTTTACCAGGAAACACCATTCGAGTGGAATTGAAAAGGTAAGAAGCCTTTAAGCCGTCTCTAAATAAACCCCTTGATTTTGTGCTGAAATCAAGGGGTTTATTTCACGTTAGCCTATTGAATTAGATTGCTTATAATAGACCTCTTCAAACGGCTGAATAACTACAAAACCTTGTCCGGAGAATTTCATTTGTATTGACTCGCCGCTCCCTCTGCCGATAAAGGTTTTGAAAGAAATATCAGTAACAAATTCATGCTGGAGGCTGCCAGACCATGCTACAGTCGCATTGGGATCTGTAAAAACGGGATTATTAGGGGTAACTAGCAGTGTGAGTGGTTCATAATGGGAAGTTATGGCAACCAAACCTTTTCCTTCAAGTTTTACATTAAATAAACCACCCGACAACATTCCTGCGATTTTCTTCATCAATTTAATATCCCAATTGATCGATGGTTCAAAGGCCAACAGATCATTTCCATTAACGACCAAGGACTCTCCCTGTAATTGAAGAATCGAAACTTTCTTACCTTGGTCGGCAACATACAATTTCCCCTGCCCGGTTGCCTTCATTAAAGAAGTTCCTTCGCCTGTTAGCGTTTTTTTAAACATTTTTCCTAACCCATGCTCAAAGACACCTTCCCTCTCAAATTTAATATTTCCTCGATAAGATACCATGGCACCCGCCTTTGTCCATATTTTATCTATTAAATTGATTTCCAGTAGCCTTGGTGTTTCCAGTTCAAAAAGCCCTTCCCCTTTATCCTGTTGTTTTGTTTCATTAACAAATTCTTGTATCGAGTACCTATCCATACTAACGCGTCCCTTCACAAAGAATTCTCAATGACAAATGGTATATACTTTCTCATTGTTATATATTCTTTATTCATGCAGCTATCCCTTTTATTATCCTTGTGTTCACTTTTTTTCAGAACTTCATTACTATCCTTATGTCCAGCTATAGCTTATTTATTTAAGTGTACAAAATTTATTTATCAAACAAATCGAATATATTAAATTTGATTATTAGTGCCCATTCCCATCCAAGAGGTGAGTATGATGAAAAAAAGAGCATTTATTACGGTACCGATTAGTATTTTGCTTATTGCAGTAATCGTTACTTCCTTCTTCTTATTAAATATTAAGCCTGATACTTCGAAAATCTCTCAAGCTCAAAAATTATCGGAATACTCGAAACCAGCCGTTGTTCGAATAATTGATTATGCTATTGTAGATTGGCAGTTTTACGACTTTTACACCGATGTTGGCCTCGAAGTCGATGCCATCCTCCAGCAATTAAATTATCAAACGATTGTCGGTGGCTCCGGCTCTGGAGCAATCATTAGCCCTAACGGCTATGTTGTCACAAATGCGCATGTCGTAGAAACCTCTCAGATGGAAGATGTAGATATTGCAACAGCCGGATTAGAGCAATTGGCAACAATTGTGGCAGACTATTACCAAGAGGATTATAGTATTGCCTATGAATATTTATGGAATTTCCTTGAATACACGACCGTCACAAGAGTACAAAAAGTTGTATTACCTGGTGGAGACATTCTTGATGGCGAAGTAAAAAGCTATGGCGCTCCTTTTAATGAAGGAAAGGATGTAGCTGTTTTGAAAATTGAAGGAAAGAACCTCCCTACACTGCCGCTCGGCGATTCAGAAACGATTGAAGATCAAAATAACATTTGGGTTATTGGCTATCCAGGCGCAGCAGACTCAGAGCTACTTTCACCTGATTCAGCCCTGGAATCTTCTATGAATGCCGGACAGATTACCGCTACCTCCAAAACACTTGAGCAAGGCGGAAGCTCTGTGATTCAAATAGATGCTGCTGCCACACATGGTAACAGTGGCGGACCAGTTATTAATGACAAAGGAGAGATTATTGGTTTACTTACATTTGGTCCTGAAGTTCAAGGATTTAATTTCGCTATTCCAGTTAATACCGCTAAAGAATTTGTCAATCAAGCAGGTGCCAAAAATACAAGGAGCAGTACAGATACACTATTTAAGGAAGGATTGGAACTCTATTGGGGCGGCTACTACAAGGATGCTTTAGAAAAATTCGAAGCAGTTCAAAGAATTTATCCGAACCACTCAGAAATCAAACAATACATTACTAATTCTGAGAAAAAAGCAGATGAGAGTAAAATCCTCTGGTCTGAATATAAGTTACTGTTCTATATTATTAATGGTGTGCTAGCTTTAGTGATTATTTTCTTAATGATTTTCACCTTCGTCCTTAAACCAAAATCAGCTGCAGCATCAACTGGTTCTTCAACTCTATCTGATAACCTCCCTGATTTAAATGGAGATGGGAAAATTGATATGGAAGATGTAATGCTTGCTCTGAAAAAACAACAGGATGAAGAGAAGAAAAACAAATAATCTCGTTTTTAGTAAACGTCCCAAGTTCCTTTCCGTGTTCTTGGGACGTTATTTTTAGAAACTAGTATAAAAATATTTTTCAGCTAAAATCCTTTAATTAGGAATAAGCACATCCTTGGACGAGTATTTGTAATATACATATGTTTCACTACTCTTTTTCCTTTTGTGAATGTTTAGCAGCTATTTTGACCAACATAATGTAATGAAAAACAAAATGGACTGGAGGAGTATTATGGCTGAACAATTAGTAGCGATACAACGCAATTATTTTGGAGATATCATTAGTTTTCAAACATCTACGGGACGAGTCATTTCCTATCGGAAAGCTATTCAAGAAGCTGAGGAAGGAATGATTGATGGTGTTACTATTAACGAAGGTCATGATGGAAGCAGCTATCTAACTCCAGGTATGATTAGTTCTTTTGATGAGTATCCTATATTTTAATGTAACCCTAGTTGATTAGATACAGAAAATCCACCTTGCACTTTTCAGCAAGGTGGATTTTTAGATTATTGTTGTTGATGTTCTTCATTTTTTATTTGTATTTTTCGTAACTCTTGAATTCGCTTCTCATCTTCTTCAAAAAATTGAACCAAATCAACAATTCGATCAATCGATTCCCAGCTTAAATGATGTTCTATTCCTTCAACATCCTCATATATCGTATCTTCTTTTACACCAATAACCCGTAAAAATTGTTCAAGAAGTTCATGACGATATACTAAACGCTGTCCTATTTTCTTTCCCTTTGATGTCAGACTCAAGCCTCTGTATTTTTCATATATTAGATAGTTATCTTTGTCTAACTTTTGGACCATTTTTGTCACGGAAGAGGGATGTACTGATAAATTCTCAGCAATATCAGATACTCGTGCATAGCCTTTTTCTTCTATTAAAAGATAAATCTGCTCTATATAATCTTCCATACTAGGTGTAGGCAACAATTTTCCCCTCCAAATAAGAACCAAGACTTCAACGAAGTAAAAATGTTTTATTTCGTTTGAAGCAGTAAAAAGAAGTGTTCACTTCATATTCTTTAAAATGGCTCAGTCTATCATAAATATTACTATAGAAATGGAAGTGAAACAAGGATTATTCCAAATTGTTGGGTTAGAGCAAAATTCTTTTAATACAATTCTCCACTATTCACTTTTATCCTCTTGCATTAAATATCGTTCTTCATGGCTGGGAAACAATTTTAGCTTAACAGCTTCCTCCCGGTGATTGGTAAAGATCTCTTCTACAATCTCACGTGTGGATTTCCCGTCTGTCTGGATTCCTAATTTCTTTGCCCCTTCGATAATTCTTTTTTCCCGGACCTCATGGGCAAGCTGATGAAGTTTTTTACCTTCAGTAGTAATGCCCAATTCATTCGCTTCCTTTATTATTGAAGCTTTATGTACTTCATGTGATAGATCTGTTATATCTTTCCCTTCAGTTGCAATTCCGAGTTCCCTTGCTTTATTCTTTATCATCGTTTCTCTTACTTCCTGTGCTATTTGCTGGGAGTCTTTCCCTTCAGTTGCAATTCCAAGCTCTTTCGCTTTCTTCTTAATAAATACTTCCCTTACCTCTTTCGCTAACGTGTCCATATCTTTCTCATTTGTATCAATTCCTAAAGCTTTTGCCTGCTTGACTATATAGACTGCCTTGATTTCCTTTAAAAGTGTTTCTGCATCTTTACCGTCTGTCTTAATACCCAGTTCTTCTGCGCGTTTTTTTATAAACTCACTATTATGTTTTAATTTATCGCTATGGTTTGCTTTTTGATTGATACTCGCACTTTCAGTATTATCCATTGCACTAGCCTGCTGGTATCCTATTGTTATACCAGCGGATATGATCAACAACATTAACATCTTTTTCATCTGTAAATCCTCCTAAAATTTGGTTTTGTTTACAGATGATAGAATGCCCAGAAAATATGAAAAAATTATGAACAGAAATTGAAAAATTAGAGAAAAGCGGAAACTTTTCTCCAATTACTTTTAGGCTTCACTTGATAATGTATTATCTATTTTAAGTTTTTCTCTATTTCCGTAAAATCACAATCTCTTTCTTGAAAAAAAAACAAAGCTATGGTAAGTTGGCAGAAACTGTCGTTTACCATAGCTCGCAATGATTACTACTCTTTTTTTGCTTTATCCGCTTTTCGTTTTTTTACTCTTTCAAGCTCATTTTCAATTTCATCAGTAGACAAACTATCAAGCTTGTCCAACGCAGTTGAACAGGTTGTATTTGCTAAGCACATATTGGCTTTTGACATTGCTTCATAATGATGAATTTGATTCTCTATTCTGGCAAACCCTCTAGCAGCTTTTTCAGGCATATTCGTTAGTAATGTTTTACCCAATTCACTTGAAACCTTTGCCATATTTGCACGCGATAGCAGAAACAGCTTTTTATGTTGCAATTCTTCATACTTCTCTTTCAGCTTATCGAGCTGTTCACACATCATTTGTGTTTGAGCTTGAATCGATTCATATTGTTGTCGGTAGGAATTTAATTTTTCTTCCTGTTTTATTCGATCTGCAATCGCTAATTTTGCTATTTCATCTTCATTCTGATCTACAGCAAGCTCTGTTTGGCGATTTCTTTTAACAATTAATTGAACAGTCTTTTCAATCATTTTTTCGTATTTGTTTTCAATATACAGCTGTGCCGCTAAAGCATGATGTGCTTTAGCCATATCATTTTGAAGCTCCCGCAAATATGATTTTAGCATGCTTTCTGGATCTTCCAATTTATCCAGTGCCATATGAATATCAGCTGCTACTATATCCTTTATTCTTTTATAGATTCCCATTATGACCTTTTTCCTCCTTACGAACCATCTTCTCCCATTCATCAAGAAAGTCCTTTGCAGGATTTTCTATATCCGCATGAAAACCCGCTAAATCTGCCAATGTTAAATCATCTATAGATGAATCCTGTGCCCTTATGCTTTTATATAATAGATAGAAAATCACAAGAATGATTGGTAGTGCCAAAAGATTAGGCAATAACCATAATACGCCTAATGAAAGAAGAATCACTCCGGTAATCTTCAGACTCTTCGTCAGTTTCCCAAATCCTATTAACAATGCCCCAACTGTAATAAAAACGAGCTTGTAGATAAAAGTCAGCCATTCAAATCCCAGAGTAGGGACAGCATTCCTCACATAAACATGCCGGACTTCATAAACAGGTCTGAACTCCTGGTGATGAAAATGTGGTCCACCCTGTATAGAATATGCAGCTGCACTATGGTCACCAGTTAGACCGATCAACCCGATAATAAATAGCATAGGTAATAAATAATAAATAGTCTTCATCACTGTCTTCACACATATCACCCCCTCTTTTTTTATTGAATTAAACCCTTGTTTGATGCTTATCTTCATCATAAAAAGAAGTTATGACGAAACTATTAACAAAATTTTAATAGACAAGGAAGATTCCTTGAATTATTTTCAACAGGGTGATCATTACACAGAAAAAAGCTGCATGAAGTCCATGCAGCTTTTTTCTTAACCTTGCAAATGCTTAACTGGAAAACGAATAACAAATTTCGTTCCCATTCCTTTTTCACTAAAAACATCAATTTTCCCATCATGAAGCTGTACTAATTTCTTTACAATCGAAAGTCCTAACCCGAATTCACCATATGGATTCGTGGTTCTAGACAGATCAGCTTTATAAAAACGACGCCAAATATTTTCTACATCCTCTGGGTCAATTCCAATTCCGGTATCTTGTATTTCTATGATTGTTTCCTCAAAGACAGCTTTCCCACTTAACATAATTGTACCATTTTCTGTGAATTGGATACTGTTTTTGGTAATATTTATGAGGATCTGGACCAATCTGTCATAATCCGCATAAATCATAACATTGTGCTCCACATTTACAACGATTTCATTATTTTTCTTCTCAGCGAGGATATCTAATTGATCTTTTATGATTTCCAGCACATCTAGAAGCTCTATATTACTTTTTTGCAGTTTCACCTGATTGGAGCGAATTTTTTCATAATCAAGATTCTCATTGACCAGTCTGATTAAACGATTTGTTTCCTTACTGATCAATTTAATGCTTCTATCCTTCTCTTCCTCAGGAATCATATTATTTTTTATCCCTTGAATTACCCCATTTATCGTTGTTAATGGCGTCCGTAGTTCATGGGATACGTCTGCCATAAATTGACGTCTTCTGTTTTCAAGACTCTCAATCTCTTCATTCGATTCATTCAATTTTTGCACCATTTCATTGAAATCCTCTGCCAATTCACCAATTTCATCAAAATTAGAGGCTGGAAGCTTTACACTGTAATCACCAGCTGATACTAATGATGTTGCTTCTTGAAGCCGCTTAATCCGTTTCACATGAACCTTTGATAATACCCAGCTTAACATGATTGCCACAAAAAGCGCAGCAACAACTGCATACCATAGATATTGATTAATTTGAGAAATCATCTCTCTCAAACCGCTAATGGGAGATGTGAGTAAAATACCTCCAATGAACGTACCATTCTGCATATATGGTAACAATACAAACGTAACAGCCTGATCAAACCTATTGTTTTCCTGTTTCACAGTAACTGTCTGCCCCGCACGGATTTTATTCCACTCTTCATCCTTTAAAATAATTCGACCACCGGTAGGATAGACAATTCTTCGACTTTCATCAAAAATCATGTATTGTATGTTCCTGCCGCTTAAGACATGATTATATTCATTTAACACCAGATTGCCGCTATCCCTGCTCCGCTGGAGGTCATGGATGATATTTTCACCATACTCTGCTAATTCATCTGCTTTATTGGTATAGACCAATGTTTCAACATAATGCGTAAACAAGATGCTTAAGACTATAAAAGCTACAACAAGGATGCTGATATGACTAATAATTTGCTGATAAATATACTTAATTTTCATTGGTCGTTACAACCTCATCAAACTTATAACCTACCCCCCAAACGGTATGAAAAAATGGCTGATTTGGTGTCCCAACTTTTTTACGCAGCCTTTTTATATGTACGTCAACCGTACGTTCATCTCCATAAAATTCATAGCCCCAAACATGCTCAAGCAGCTGTTCTCTTGAAAACACCTGTTTTGGATGCTGAGCAAAATAATATAAAAGATCAAATTCCTTTGGAGTTAAGTTAGCGACGGCCTCTCCGTTAAGGATTACTTCTCTCGTGTCTTTGTTGATTTGAAAATGATTTGTTTTTAACGTTCCATTTTCCTCAGAACCCTGACGATTCGAACGATAACGACGTGTCACAGCTTTTATCCGTGCCATTAAGGCTAAGGGGCTGAAGGGCTTTGTCACATAATCATCAGCACCCATTTCCAGTCCTAGCACTTGATCCGATTCACTGTCTTTCGCTGTCAGCATAATAATGGGTACAGAGCTTTTTTCTTCTCTAATCTTTCGGCAAATCGTCATGCCATCCATCCCAGGAAGCATCCAATCAATGATGATTGCATCCCATTCGCCGGTTTTATACCGATTATAACCTTCTAAACCATCAGCGATAAACTCACCTTTGATCCCTTCCTTAATAAAAAACATCTCTAACATCGAAGCAACACTTTCATTATCTTCTATAACTAAAATTTTCATTTACTCCATCTCCTACTATCCGTACAAATGATTTACTATGTAATCAACTTTAAACGAAATCCGTTATTAATCAACTATCTTGTATATTCTTCCCTGATTCTTACAGATTTCGTAATGATTTGGTCATAATTTCTTCATATTCTATTAATAGGAGACATAAAGTCTCAAACTAAATAATATAGATCAAAAGCAAAAAAGGAAGCAATATGCTTCCTTTTTATTTCATTATATTAAGTCTGCTTTACTAAGCACTCTTTCAATTTTCCCAACTCTTGCTCCACTTCAACATCAAGTAAGCTAGGTAGTTCTTTATAATTGTCTAAGGTGGCTTTGCTTAAAAGGTATTGATTGGCGGAAGCCTTTGCTTCCATCTCTACGATTTTATCCTCTATACTTGAAAATCCGTATAAGGCATTTTCAGAATTAAGAGAAATCAGTGATTGTCCAAAAGTATCTGATGCTTGCGCAGCTGCTGCTCTTGATAGTAGCGTTAATTTCCGGTTCGATAATTCTTCATATTTTTCCTTCATCCTATTTAACTGCTGAACTAGAGCTTCTGTTTGGTTTTTAACGGAATCTAGTTGTGATTGGTAGAAGGTTAATTTCTTCTCTAGATTAATCTTTTCCTCGATCGCCATTTTCGCCAGCTCTTCTTCATTTTGGCTGATAGCGAGCTCAGCCTGACTGGCTCTTTTTTCGATTGTTTCGTTTGTCTCTGCAATTAGAGCTTCATATTTTTTCACCACGAACATTTGATTAGCTAAAGAATTCTTTCCTTTTTGGATTTCCTTTTCAAGTTCTCTTAAGTATTGTTTTAACATCTTTATTGGATCCTCTACTTTGTCTAATCTATTGTGTAGATCAGCTGAAGCAATATCTTTCATTCTTTTAAAAATGCCCATAATATTAGGTTCCTCCTTAACGAACTGTGTTTTCCCATTTTTCGAGAATGGCAGAATAATTTTGCCTATCCTCCTGTAACAATGATTCACTTGATACTTTCTGTTTTTGCTTTCTATGATTTATTTTATTACATGTATACCCTATTAACGCAGCCAAAAGGATCAGCGGAATGGTAAGGTTGCTTGGTAGTAATGATATGCTTACGGTCATGATTAGCCCCGCCCCTACCCATTTTCCAATGTGTTTTGTTTGTATCAACATATATAATCCGATTAGGATTAATATTACTTTTCCAATTAGTCTAGCTATAGAAATTCCTAAATCAATATATGAATTGACTAGTTGCCAGCTATCCCCATATTGAAATGAATAAAACCAGCTGCCGGCCATCTGAATCCATGCTGCTGATTTATAGCCTAAAGCAAAGGCAATCACAATTGCAGCAAAAACCAATAACGAACGTAACCTCCTCAAACTCTCACCCCCTTTCACAGAAATGCGGAAGCGGCCTGGTCAGATTATTACAAGCTTTTGCTGTTACTTGTCAGCGTTAATTGGATCGTCTTTTTTTCACCACCGCGATAAATGCTTAAGGATACCTTATCGCCGACCTCTAAATTACTATATAAATATTTTCTTAAATCAACAGAGTTTGTTACTTTTGTATCATTAATAGAAACGATAACATCCTGTACTTGTAGCCCCGCCTTTGCAGCCGCTGAGTCTGGGTCAATACTTGTTACCATTGCACCGCCTTGAACATCATTAGGAAGGCTTTGCTTATACATTTGTGGAATTTCTTCAAGACTCGCTAACCCAACTCCAATATATGGGCGTTCAACTTTTCCATTTTTCATAATTTCGTTAATGATAGGGACTAGGTCATTACTTGGAATCGCAAACCCTAGTCCTTCTACACCATCTTCTGCAATTTTTAAACTATTCATCCCAATCACCTGTCCGGAAGTGTTTACTAAAGCACCGCCACTATTCCCTGGATTAATAGCTGCATCTGTTTGAATAACGTTTAATTCCCAATTTCCTGCAGACGTTGATACAGAAACCGAACGGTCCACGGCGCTGACAATCCCCTGTGTTACCGTATTAGATAAATCCAAACCAAGAGGGTTTCCAATTGCAAGTACTGTGTCACCCGCTCTTAATGTACTTGAATCTCCAAATTCCAAGGATTTTTCTGCATATTTCGCATCGATTTTTAACACCGCTATATCTGTCAGAGGATCCGCACCTATTAGCTCTGCTGTTGTTTGCTCTCCGCCATAAACAGTGATAGCAAGTTCCTCTGCATCTTCAATCACATGATTATTTGTCACAATAAATGCACTGTTGCCATCAATCTTATAAATAACTCCGGTACCTGATCCACTTTCGACTGCCTCTGAATCATTGATATTAGCACCATTAGGGAAGCGATTAGATTGAGTTTGTTTATTTACAATTCCAACAATCGATTTTGAAGCTTCTTCAACCATATTTGCAATGTTTCCCTGAGAATTATTCATTGCTGCAGTTTTTTGTACTGTTATCCCCTCTGAAGTAGAACGAGCATTTCCCACTTGCTCTGAAAGCTGGGACACTTTCGTCTCCACATTTGAATATATATTTTCAAGATAGTCAGTATGAGGGATAATGGTAATTGTCAGAACAGAGCCGATAATGCCTCCTGCAACGGTATTCATAAAACCTTTTAATCTAGCCTTTCCTTGTTTACGTTTTTTTTCCTCTGTCTCCACTGGCCATGGGTTTAATTGATTAAAATTGTCCATATGCATTTCCTCCTTTTTCCCTGTTCCCTCGTGGCTATTTCACGAGAGTTCATAACCTTCTTCCCTTAAATTCATCATAATTTGTAAATATGACTAAATTATTAACAAATTTTTAAGAAGGAAGGAAAAATAGTGAATAAATAGGAAAACGAGCAAGCTTATCAGCCTGCTCGTCTTGTTCCTCAAAAATAAAGTCCTATTGAGGATTCGTCTTTTTCGAACGTTTTTTATTTGCTTTTGATTTTATAATTGCAATAAAAAATACAATTAACGGCAATAGAAAAAAAAAGGTAACAGAATAGGGTGTCCATGTTTCGTACATATAATTCTTTATGTAGATTGTATTAGGAAAACTAACCATGGAATAAACCAGTAAAATAAATCCCAACGGAAATATAAATGGTTTGTAATCATTCAATTTTAAGATTTGGGAGACTCCAAGTACGAGTACAAAAAAATTTATTGAAAATTTAAAGAAAATAGTAAACACCCAGCTTATTGCCACAAACACTTCAATTCTTTCTAAAAAGTTTCCAATTCTAATCTTCTTTCCAAGTATATAGGTCGGATACATATTTCTGGCAGTAAAGTCATCCCCTAAAACAGCTAGACACATGGCAGTTATAATGGTTATGACTAAACCTCCAAAGATGACTCCAATAAAGAATCCCTTTCTTGCTTTTGATATGTTATTGACATATGGCAAAATCATTAAAAAAACAACTAATTGACTATATGGATTGCTTACATGGACAATAACCCCACCAATTATAGGACCAAATCCTTTTGCCAAATTTGGTTGTAAATTTTGCAACTCCATCACTGGAATAAGAAAAAGAATAAGAAGAATCAAAAGCGTTGCTGTCCATGGGAAGAATATTTCACAGGTTCTTGAAATCACCTCCAGTCCCTTTCGTATGACATAAATGGTTGTAATCAAAAAAAGTATATGAATAGCATGGATGGGTGTATCGACCATAACCTGTGTGATAAAAAAGTCACCTAAATCCCTTAGGATGCCAATTTCCATCACGAATACAGTAAATAAAAATAGAATGGAAAAGCCACTGCCAATCCATTTTCCAAAAACGAGTTTATTTATTTCAATAAAAGTCTTATCTGGATAAACAGTGGAAATATTGACGTACAATAAAATGAAAACGAGTCCAATTAATAATACCAGGAATGATGTTATCCATGAATTACTCTGTGAAATAGATGTAAGCGTAGATGGCATAACAAGGACAGAGCTACCAATTGTATACATCAGAACTAATACAGTAAATTGAGACACACTTATTTTCACTTTTTCCACCGGTTACCCCTCCTTTTTATTGGATTAGAGAGTTTATAAATCAGGGAATTTTATCACTCTTTAAATTGTCTAATATACGAGGATAATGGATCTGAAATCGGTCGATAGACCTCTGCAATAAACTCCAAGGGGTTTCCTAACTCTATACGCAGCACCCAAGCAATGCAGACTATGGTTCCAAATAATAAAGTAATAAAAAATACAGCTTTTTCTTTTCTTTTCCAGCTTTGTCTAATATGGTCTTTTTCCAATAGAACTGCAATTAATGCTGCAGCTATAACCCAAATAATACCCCACATCTTACTCTTCCTTTTGGAATGATTCAGTTATCGTACCTGTTCTTCTAATTTTAATATCTACTTCTACATCTATATCAAGTTTTGTAAATTCTTCATCCCAGCCATGTTTTAATTCTTCCCACCTTTTTGCATCTGTCCTTCCTAATGCTTCACCGAAACCAAATATATCAGATTTCATCTTCTTGGCCTTTTCAATGCTTTTTAAAATAATTGTTTCTGTTTTTTTATTAAACTGTTTTTCCAAATCAGTTATAGCCTCTGTGTTAGCTATATCAACGGGACATTCTACATCGGCAATATCTGCTTCTGTCGTAACCTGAATCTTTATTTTAGGAGTATTATTCTCAAACAGCCCTTTCATATCTGTTTTACTTCGTACCGTTTCAATCGTAACTGTCCCACCCCCGTCACATTCGATATACCCTACCGTGGTTGAAATATTGTCTGTTATATAATTAAACCCTTTACTTTCACTTTCATCCAGCCAGCCAATTAATTTATCATCCTTTAATATTCCAATAAAATCAGTTTTAATCGTAACAGGTGCTTGTACACTTTCAAGGTTCTCTTTTTTATTTCCATTTTCCGGATCACCCAAGACTTCAAGCCCGCTCATTACAGGCTGTTTACCTTCACTAATGAGAGAACTGACCAGTTCATCTAACAGCACGATTTTAGTTGGTGCCCAATTTTTTTCAGCTGATTCAATGGATGAAAATATTTTATTTGCTGATATTTTTTCCAACGGTGTTAATATTTTTATTTGATCTTCTGCTTTCATCTTTTTGGCGATTACAATGACAAAGTCGGTCCGCATGTTATGGTCCCTTGATAAAAAATCTAATGGTTTCCTTATCCCTGCTTTGACTGTTTCTTCACCAAAAATAACGACTCTTAAATGAGAAAAATAAGGTTTCCTGGGTGTTAAAGTTGTTAATTTCCGGATTGCTTCCATTACTGTTCTTCCTTCGGCAGTGTAAACAGACATCCCTAAATCTTGACCACCCGTTTTAGCTGCAATCGCTCCCGGATTAACAATTTGTATCGAAATTCGGTAGCCATCCTGTGTCCTATCAATCCCCATGGCTGTTACAATCGCTATTTCTGACAGTTCTTTTGAACTCCAACATCCTGTCAAACCAATAATGATTAGTAAAGTAATAATGATAGGAGCTATTTTTTTCATATAATGTCTCCTCACGATTCTCCGTTTTTAATAAATTGTTTTGGAGGCTTTGGACTTGACGAATTTTCTCTCTTAATATCCTTTTGACTTATCAGCCGCGGTCTTGAAAGCATACCCCAAAGAGGGATTCTTAAAATAGCATCTTTTTGATCTCCTGCAATAAACGGAGCCATCGGGGATAGATAAGGAACGCCAAATGAACGTAAGCTGGCTAGATGGGCAACCATTATGATCAAGCCGATGATAATCCCAAACAATCCAAATGTAGCCGCTAAAATCATAAATACAAAACGTAAAATTCTAATCGCTATCCCCATATTAAATGTTGGGCTGACAAAGCTGGCTATTGCGGTTAATGAAACAATAATAACCATGGTCGCTGAAACAACTCCTGCTTCAACTGCTGCTTGCCCTAACACAAGTGCTCCTACAATTGAGATTGCAGGACCTACCGCTCTCGGCATTCTGACACCTGCTTCTCTTAAAATCTCAAAAGTGATTTCCATCATGATCGCTTCCACAATAGCCGGAAAGGGAACACCTTCTCGTTGTGCAGCCAGGCTGATTAGTAAACGGGTCGGCAGCATTTCCTGATGAAAAGTTGTAACAGCAATATAGGCTGAAGGAGTTAATAATGCAAGGAATAAACATAAAAATCGTAATAACCTCAATAGTGTACTAATATCTGCTCTTTGATAGTAATCCTCACTCGATTGAAAGAATTCGATAAATAAAGCAGGTACAATGAGTACAAATGGAGTTCCATCCACCATTATGATAATTCGGCCTTCTAATAAAGATCCACATGCTGCATCTGGACGCTCCGTATTATGAATGGTAGGAAATATTGTATAGCTTTCATCTTGAATCAACTCTTCGATATAACCGCTTTCCAAAATGGCATCGATGTTAATTTTGTTCATTCTATTTCTAACTTCTTGAATAATCTTATCATTTGCGATTCCTTTTATATAAAGGAGAGCGACATCCGTTTGTGTCTTCTCTCCTACAGACAGTGTCTCAATCCAAAGATTGGTATTTTTAATTCTTCTTCTTATTAGCGAAGTATTTATTCTTAACGTTTCAGTAAAGCCTTCCTTGGGCCCGCGTACAACAGTTTGGGAAGACGGTTCCTCTAAACCTCTCATTTCCCAGCCTCTCGAACTTACGGCGAATGCTTTTGAATAGCCATCTACTAAAATAATCGTGTCACCGGAAAGCATATTAGAATAAAGTAATTTCAAATCCGAAATGACCTTCATATCGCCTCCTGCTACGTTAAAATCCTTAATCACTTCAAATAAATTTGTTTGTTTATTCACCTCAAAATCAAGCTTCGTTATCCTCAAATCTGTCATCAATGGTTCAATAATGAAATCTTGAATAAAGTTTTTATCAGCAAGACCATCTATGTATACAATTCCGATCTCTATCAAACCATTTTTCCCCGTTTTAAATTGTCTCGTAATGATATCAGTACTATTCCCCATTGTTTGCCTTATACCAGTTAGAACGTTTGAAACATCTGGTGGGATCGTACCATCATCAACTTGTATCTCAACATTTTCCCAATTATCCATTTTATGTTTTTTATTTTTCAAAAACTCACTCAGTTTCATGTCCAAAACTCCTAGATTCATGCTCAAATATATATGTTTTTCATCTAACCTAAGGCAACATAATCGGTTACTCAGCCCAGCATATATCCATGGTTATTCATTCTTGTTATTTGTTTTACGTTGTTTTGTCCAGGTAATAATGGATAATAGTAAAGAAAGCATAACCATAAATACAGGCATAGCTAAAGGATTCGTCATCATGATATGAGATTCCCAAGGAAACAGCCAATCTTTCATCATTCTACTCACTCCTTTAGTTTTCCGAAGTATTTACCTTTTGCCATAAGCTTTCTGATTAGGGTGACAAATAAAAGAAGAAAAGGAACTATCCATAAAAGTACAAGCCATAGATTATAAGGAAATATTTCAAAAGCAACCTGCAGATGCTCTTGAATATTGTTTGAAATACTATAACCAAGATAAATCGACAAAATGAAGATGAAGAAGATTAGTTTTCGACTTTTTTTCATTCCAGTAAGAAGCTGAATCCCTCTAATGGCAAAATAGATATGTAATGAGATTTTGAAAATGGCCGAAATAACAAAAAGTAAGACAGCAAAAACATTTAAATTTTTGATCACCTCCCCAACATCTACCTTTGATACTAGAGAAAACATAGGAAAAATCTCCATTTTAAAATAAGATTCACCTAAACCCATAATCATCATGAGTACCGTTACTAAAATGATGAATCCTGAGAAAATAGTCGCATAACAGGTTGTTTTAACGATATTTTTATAGTTAGAATGAACAAGAGTCCAAATCATAGCAAATTCTAACGTTTGTGCAAACCCCTGGCTTGCACCTAATGGAAATGATGACTTTAATATCGGCTGCCATCCATTCTGTAAAACTGGTTGTAGATTTTCACCTTTTAACAAATCACCAACCAATAGAAGAATAATAATGATTACGATCATGAATAAGAAATACGGTAAAAATATTTCTCCTACTCTTCCCAAAACCTCTATTCCACATAGTTGGATATAAGTAACCGCTAGTAGAAATAAAACGATTACCGACCAGTAAGGGGTCCCTTCCAAAATTAATGAAGTTGATAAATATTTAACATCATTTAATACTCTTCCAGCTTCGTATAAAAATAATAGAGGGTACAGCCATGCGATTGGCGTTCCAATCCATTTTCCAAATTGTTCAGGAAACCATTCGACTAGTGTTAATCCTGGGTTTAGATACGAAAGTGTGAGATAAAGTCCAATTGCTGCAGTTCCTAAAATAATAGAAATAATAGTGGCAATCCAAGCATCTTTTCCGGTCGATGCACCAAAACCAAATATTATCGTCGTACCAATTTGAAAAAAAACAGTTAACGTAAATAACTGGGAAAGAGAGATTCGTTCCATAAAAAACACCTTAATTTTTATGTATTTCTACGTTTTATTTCCAAGTGATGGAATTCTTCTTATATTTTCCTTTACATGACAAACTATACCAGTTACTTCACTTTGGAATAAAAAGAAAAAAGTCGAATAAAGCATTCGACTTTTTCATTTCTATCCTATTTATCTCACTAATTTCTTTATCGTATCCGGATCATATCCAAGCACCCATTGACCATTAATTTCCGTTTGAGGAACTCCCAAGTGTCCAGTAGTGGATACCAGTTTATTGGCTGCCCTTTGGTCTTTTTGTACATTTATTTCCTTAAAGGTCAGTCCCTCTTGTGTTAAAAAATTCTTTAACATCACACAATATGAACATGTGTTAGTTGTGTATACAGTAATTTGATTCATCTTTATTTTCTCCTTTTATATATTTATATCACCTTACCAAGAATTCGTTCCTCCATCCATGTTCATTACAAAATATCCATGACCAGCTCTTAGGATCATTCTGTAAACCCTTTTCAAAGAATAGGGCTTTCAGGTACAGTTTATTTGCACCCGAAAGCCGCATTTTTTGTTTATTACATTTAACCGATAATAATTCTTTCCTTTGGATAATGAAAATTGACATCCTGTTCTTTTCCCCTAAGTAATAGGAGAAATGAAACTAAGCCAATTCTGCCAATAAACATCAGAATCATGATAACCCATTTTCCAACTGTCGATAAATCCTGTGTTATTCCCATTGATAATCCTGTTGTTCCAAATGCGGAACTTACTTCAAAAAGAATACTTAAAAGAGAATGCTGCTCTGTAATGACTAGAACAATCACTGCAATTAAACAAATCAAAACCGCAAGGATGGTTACAGCTAATGCCTTTGTGATATCGTCCTCGTGTATTTCCCGCTTAAAGATTTTAATATGACGTTTTCCACGGGCAAAATGAAATAAGAACAAAATGATTAGAGCTAATGTTGTTGTTCGTATACCACCTCCGACAGAACTTGGTGAGGCACCGATAAACATGAGCACACTACAAACAAGCAATGTCGGTTCTGAGAACTCGCTTAAATCCATGGTCGAAAGACCACCGCTTCTTGTCGATGCTGATTGAAAAAAGGCATAGAAAAAGGCCTTATGCCAAACCATATCCTTAAAATAATGCTGAAATTCAAGAATGATAATCATGACTGTTCCAAAAACAAGCAAGCACGCAAAAGTAATGGTTGTAATTTTTGTAAAAAGTGAAAAACGAAAAGGCAGCGGCATCGTGTCTTTTTGGAAAAGATAGTTTTTAAATTCAATTAAAACAGGAAAACCGATGGCACCTAGTGTAATTAAGATTATGGTTATTAATTGAACGAAATAATCATTTGCAAATGGTTTAAGCGATGCACCTGTAATATCTAAGCCTGCATTTGTCGTAGCACTTATGGAAGCAAATAAACCATGGATAAATGCATCAGTTGCACTCGGATAATATTGCAGAAAATGAAATCCAAGTATGACTGCACCGACGAGTTCAATCAATAAAATAATTTTGATAATTTCTCTTATTAGGGCAACAAGTCCGGCTAGATTGGTCTGATTATGGTCAACCATAATTAACTGTCTGCCCCGCAAACCAATTTTCTTTCCCAAAATCAGATAAAAAAAAGTCCCTAGTGACATAACGCCGATTCCACCAAACTGGAACACAAACATAAGAACAAAGATACCGAATGTACTATATGTTTCAGATATATTAAGAACGGTAAGACCAGTTACACTTACAGAACTAATGGCAATAAAAATGGTATCGAGTAATGATACTTCCACTCCCTCTTTATGTACTGCCGGTATTCGAAGCAGTAAGACAGAGACGGTTACTGCTATAAAATAAAAAGTAATAATTGCTTGTGCCGGAGTAATATTATCAAGATTATATTTAAGCTTTTTCCACATGTTAGTTTTCCTTTCGCTAATAACTAATCCTATCTTAAAGAATATTCTCCCCTTTTAAAAGGAATATAAGAACTTTCGACAAAAAACTTTTTTCACTACTTGCTTGTGCTTATCAATTGAAGGGAATGATTGATATTTACCGAAAAACATTTCCACTTATTTTTTCTAGCCTACTACTCATAATACTACTACAGAGGAGATTTTCTCTGAATATAAAAATATAGTCCTTAAGGAGTTGAAGTGTATGTCTAGAAGCAGCAATAAGCTTCTTGTTCCTGGTATTGAACAATATCTTGATCAAGTGAAATATGAAATTGCTCAGGAGTTTGGTGTTCATTTAGGTTCTGATACCGTTTCACGTGCCAACGGGTCTGTAGGCGGAGAAATAACAAAACGCTTAGTTCAACAAGCACAATCTGAATTAGCTGGGAGAAACCAATAAGACAACTTTATAGTAAATGGAAAAAGTCCGGTTCAAAACCGGACTTTTAACTATTTGTTTTTTCTGTAGCAAAGCCATCTATAGGTTCTTCCAATTCAATAATTATGATGATGAGTCCATTGGATTATATAATTTAATATCCGGATTTTTCTCTTGAAACCATCTTAATGCAAAATCATTCTCAAATAGAAAGACCTTATTACCATAACGATCATTAACAAGTAAGCTTCGTGAGCTGGATAAAGATTCATTTATCGTTTCGTTTTCAATCCAGCGGGCAATCTTAGATCCTTGACGCTCCAATACGACATCTACATTGTATTCATTTTTCATTCGATGCTCAAACACTTCAAATTGTAATTGGCCTACCGCTCCAAGCAAAATCTCATCCCATTTAACTGTTTTGTATAATTGAATGGCTCCCTCTTGAACCAATTGTTCAATTCCTTTATGGAAATGCTTTTGCTTCATGACGTTCTTCGCCGTCACACGAACAAATAATTCTGGTGTAAATTGCGGCAGTTTTTCGTACTGAAATGAGTCCTTACCTGATGTCAATGTATCACCAATTTGGTATGTGCCTGTATCGTAAAGACCAATGATATCCCCACTAACTGCTTCATTCACAGTACTGCGATCATCAGCCATAAACTGAGTGGATTGCGCAAGCTTAATTTGCTTTCCTGTTCTTGGGAGATTCACCGTCATACCTCGTTCGAATTTTCCAGAGCATATACGCAAAAAGGCAATACGGTCTCGGTGAGCAGGATTCATATTTGCTTGAATCTTAAAAATAAAACCAGAGAAATTTTCTGAAACCGGATCAATCTTCCCGATGGTTGATTCTCTTGGCTGTGGAGATGGAGCGAATTGTAAATAGGTTTCCAAAAATGTTTGAACGCCAAAGTTTGTTAAGGCACTTCCAAAAAATACAGGTGTTAATCCCCCATCCGCAATACGTTTCCTTGAAAATTCATTACCAGCTTCATTCAGGAGAAGGACCTCTTCTAATGTTTGATCATACAATGCATTTTGTTTCATTGCATGGTCGCCCTCAATTTCGCCATCTTCATTTAATGCAATAAAGCGTTCTGATTCGTCTACACGGAATTGCTCAATTCGATTATGGAACCGATCATATATTCCTAAAAATTCTTTTCCCATCCCGATTGGCCAGTTCATTGGGTACGATTCAATTCCCATTACCTCTTCTAGCTCGGCAAGCAATTCAAGCGGTGGTCTCCCATCACGGTCTAATTTATTAATAAAGGTGAAAATAGGAATGCCTCTTAAGCGGCAGACTTTAAACAGCTTTAAAGTTTGCTCCTCAATCCCCTTTGCTGAATCAATAATCATGACAGCACTATCTACAGCCATTAGCGTTCTATACGTATCTTCACTGAAATCCTGGTGTCCAGGAGTATCCAAAATATTAACCCGTGCTCCATCATAATCAAATTGCATGACACTTGATGTAACCGAGATTCCCCGTTGTTTTTCAATTTCCATCCAGTCACTGGTTGCATACTTCCCAGTTTTCTTTCCTTTTACTGTTCCCGCATCACGAATGGCTCCTCCAAATAATAGAAGCTTTTCCGTTAATGTCGTTTTCCCCGCATCCGGGTGAGATATGATAGCAAAAGTGCGGCGTGACTGCACTTCATCTATAAATGTATTCGACATGAAAAATTCCTCACTTTATTCCATTCAATTTTTACTCATAACTTAAATCTTATATCTACAGCTCGTAGTTTGCAATATGAAATAAAAGAAATTTACCTTCTTCGATATCATTCCCTTCTTATAGGAATAATTAATTTTACTATATTTGCATTTTTCTTTTCAATTTGTCGAAATTTGTTATAATTGGATAGAGTTAATTGAATAGGTAAGAATAGTAGGGGAACCGGATAAGCCGGTTGAGAGTGTATCCTCATTTGATGCTAACCCTTTGAACCTGATCTGGTTAAAACCGGCGGAGGAAACATATTCTAGACAATCAACTATTGTTTTCAATATGCACCGGTACTAAACCGAGTGCTTTTTTGTTTTTCCGGAACTCAATTTGAGCACGCTCCCCGGGGATCAATAATTCTGCTCTATAACAATTTTCATCATCCAATACTACATACAATAGGAGGATTTCAATTGAAAAAATGGCTCATGGTTTTGATTGTTGTTTTGTTTACAGCAGGCTGTAATACAGAACAGCCTGACAAAAAGTCAGTTGATACAAATGAAAAGGTCGAAAAGCTAAAAAAGGTAACGCTTGTACTTGATTGGACACCAAACACCAACCATACAGGCTTATATGTTGCAAAAGATCAAGGCTTTTTTGAAGAAGAAGGTCTTGATGTTGACATCATCATGCCAGGAGAAACGGGTGCAGACCAGCTTGTCGCTTCAGGTAAAGCTGAGTTTGGCGTAAGCTATCAGGAAAGCATCACACAAGCACGTATCCAAGATGTTCCGATTGTTTCCATTGCAGCTGTTATCCAGCATAATACATCCGGATTTGCTTCTGCTGCAGACAAAAACATTAAAACACCAAAGGATTTTGCCGGAAAATCCTACGGAGGCTGGGGATCACCTGTTGAAGAGTCTGTCATTGCCTCTTTAATGAAGCAGGAAAACGCGAACCCTAAGGATGTTTCTATTATAAATATTGGGGATACAGATTTTTTTACAGCGATTAAACGTGATGTAGACTTTGCCTGGATTTACTACGGCTGGACAGGTGTTGAGGCCGAACTGCGCGGTGAAAAAATCAATATGATTTATTTAACGGATTACAGTGATAAGCTTGATTATTATACCCCTGTACTTGCGACAAACGAAGAAATGATAAACAAAAATCCTGAAACAGTCAAAGCTTTTGTTAAAGCTGCTGCTAAGGGATACCAGTATGCCATTGATAACCCGGATAAAGCTGCAGATATACTACTGGCCGCAGCACCTGACCTTGATGCAGAATTAGTTAAAAAGAGTCAGGAATGGCTGTCACCACGATACCAGGATGATGCTAAGCGCTGGGGTGAACAGAAACTTGAGGTGTGGGAAAACTACGCTGATTGGATGTATGAAAATGGCTTATTAGAAAAGCAACTGAAGGCTGAAGAAGCATTCACAAATGATTTTTTACCAGAATAAGGAGAGAAAAGCATGGCAAATTCATTAGTTAGTATTCAAATTATCCCGAAAACCCCAAATGGTGAGAACGTAATCCCATTTGTCGATGAAGCAATCAAAGTCATTGCGGAATCAGGTATGAAATATGAGGTTCATCCGCTTGAAACAACTGTTGAAGGTGATTTAGCGTCCATCTTTTCCATGATAACAAAAATGAATGAACGTATGATAGAAATCGGAAGCCCTAATGTTATTACTCAAATTAAAGCACTATATCAACCAGCTGGAATCCAAATGGTCGATTTAACGGAGAAATACCGGTGATGACGTTTATATCTAAAAGCTGGAGATCCTTATTGGCTCTCCTTCTTTTATTCATCGCTTGGGAAACAATGGTTAAGGTTTTTGAAGTACCGCAATGGCTTCTTCCATCTCCGGTAAAAATCTTTCAAGAAGCGGCAATACACTGGAGTGAATTTTCCATCCATCTGCTATCAACACTTCGGTTAAGCTTATCTGGATTTGCTGTTGGTACGGCCATCGGACTTTTAACCGCGATATTATTATATTTAATTCCAATTTTAAAAGATACCTTATATCCATTACTAATTCTTTCACAAAACATTCCAACGATCGTACTTGCGCCGTTATTGGTTATTTGGTTCGGCTTTGGCGTGCTGCCTAAATTGATTGTCATTACGCTAGTTTGTTTTTTCCCTGTTACGGTTGCTGCAATTGACGGCTTTAGACAAACACCTATTGAATTAAAGCACTATTTAGCAATGGCAGGTGCTAATAAAAGTCAGCTCTTTTGGAAGCTAGAATTTCCCTCTGCACTTCCAGCCATTTTTTCTGGTCTGAAAATTTCTGCTACATATAGTGTGATGGGTGCCGTAATCTCGGAGTGGTTAGGAGCAAAAGAGGGAATCGGCGTTTATATGACACTTGCCTCTTCCTCCTTTCGGACCGATCGTGTTTTTGTGGCCATTTTCGCGATTATGATTCTTAGCCTCCTTTTCTTTGTCTGTATTATTGTCATCGAGCGAATTGTTATTCGTTGGAAAATGAAAGGAGAGGATTCCAAATGACCCAGTTATTACATTTAGACTCAATCACGAAAAGCTTTTCCTCCGAAAAAATTATTGATCATTTATCATTGGATGTTCAAGCAGGTGAATTTGTTTCCATTCTTGGTCCATCCGGCAGCGGTAAAAGTACTTTATTCCATTTAATCGGCGGAATTTTCAAGCCTGACGAAGGTGAAATTAGACTAAATGGCGAAACAATAAATGGCCAAAAAGGGTCAATCAGCTATATGCCGCAGTCACCCTCCCTTTTACCCTGGAGAACGGTATTGCAAAACGTTCTGCTTGGACAAGAGCTGCAAGGAAAGAAGGATTATGATACAGCAGTAGAAATGATTGAAAAGGCTGGATTAGCCGGCTATACGAATGCATACCCTTCTCAATTATCTGGAGGAATGAAACAAAGAGTTTCCTTTATTAGGGCCTTATTAAGTCCACAGCCCGTTATTTGTTTGGACGAGCCCTTTTCTGCATTGGATGAATTAACCCGGCTTGACATGCAAAAATGGCTGCTTTCCATTTGGGAAGAACACAAAAGGACGATCCTATTTGTTACCCATAATATTGATGAAGCTTTATTTATGTCTGATCGCATTGTCATTATGTCAAAAAAGCCTGCATCGATAACGGGAGAATTTATCATTCCATTTTCAAGACCGCGGGATGAGGAACTTTTGCTAACTGATGAATTCCTTGCTTGGAAACGAAAGATCTATTATGCACTAAGGTAGTGATTAGTCATGAATTCAATTATTGATGTACATATCCACCTCGATCATTATCACGAACAGGATATTGAGGATATTGTAAATGGAGATCGAGCACTCGAAGCGTTAATTGGTGTTTCTTACGATTTGGCTTCATGCATTCAAAATCTTACTTTTTCAAGAAAATATCATAAGGTCAAGCCTGCCTTTGGCTGGCACCCTGAGCAGCCATTACAATCAGATCATGACTTTTCTCAATTGCTTGACTGGATGACTTTGAACGAGCAGGAAATGATTGCAATTGGTGAAGTTGGACTTCCCTATTACTTACGAAAAGAAGGAAAAATTCCTCTCAAGGGATATCTGGATCGATTGGAAGCCTTTATTCGTTTAGCAGATAAATGGCAGAAGCCAATCATCCTTCATGCCATCTATGATGATGCACCCCTTGTATGTAATCTGCTTGAAAAGTATTCGATAAAACGGGCTCATTTCCATTGGTTTAAAGGAGATCAACAGACTGTAGCCCGATTCATACAAAATGATTATTTTATCTCGATTACACCGGATGTGTTGTATGAAGAAGAAATCCAAAAGCTTGTCCATCAGTACCCACTGGAACGAATGATGACGGAGACAGATGGACCGTGGCAGTTTGAAGGACCCTTCCGGGGACAGCTGACACATCCGACTATGATTCATTTATCAATCAAAAAGATTGCTGAAATAAAAAAACGATCGATTGAGGAAGTATATTATCAGTTACATACGAACGCAAAGAACTTTTATCAACTATAATATTATAAAGGAAAGAGACAGTTTTCAAACTGCCTCTCTCCTTTACCTCCTTATTATAAGGAGATTACCATTTAAAACATGCAGCACCAACAATAATCAATAGGATGAATAGAACGACGATTAGCGCAAATCCGCCGCCATATCCATATCCGCATCCATGACCATATCCGCCATAGCCGTAGCCGTACATATAAACGCCACCTTTCAAATTTACTTAAGAGTTACTTAGTAAAATCCACCGTAGCCCCAAGAAGCTCCAATAATAATTAACAAAATAAACAATACAACTAATAAGGCGAATCCGCCGCCGTATCCATGATGTTCACCTGACATTTAAATAACCTCCTTTTCTCATTTCCCTATATCCTATTCAGCTCCACTCAATTATGCGATAGACAAATACACAATTTTAGGTTTTTTCCCCAGCGTACAAAAAAACACACAGACATCTGAATACTCTGTGTGTTTTTTACTCCATTTTATTTTTTCAGCGGAATATAATTAAATATATCCTTTGATGCAAAGCTGTCGATTAGTCTTATTAACCAATCGTAGTAATCTAATGCCTCCGTAAGTTTTTGAATATCAGCTTTTGCTGAAGCTTGTATCTCTGCATCTGCATCCTTAGATTCTGTTATTTCATGTAATTCCTGCAATGATTTTTTGATGGCATGGACATTTAGAGAAATAGCTGCTCTCCATTTAATGTCAAAGAAATCAAAGAAGTTTTTGTGCCAATCTTCTTCTGCCTTGTAGAGGTCTTTGCGAACTCCTTTTCTCCACACCTTCTCGACCATCTTTAATTCCATTAAGGTCCGCACTGATGTACTCATACTCGTTTTACTCATTCCAAGCTCTTCCTTCATCTCATCCAAGGTAAGCGGATGATTTTGAAAATAAAGTAACCCATACAGTCTTCCAATTGAATCTGATATTCCATATAAATTCATATTATGACTAACAGCATCAATCACACGTTCACGGGCTTGATCAAGTTTTGCTTGGTTATTCATATTTTTCACATCCATTACTATCAATTCATGTTTATTTAAATATTAGATTATCACGTTTAAGTGAATTGTAAAACATGAAATGTAGGCGTTATTAGGAGGATTATGGAGGAATCTTAAGAATTCAGTATGTATTGTATGTACAGTTATTTCTGTACGTACAATATATACGGATTCAACTAAATTTACTGTTTGTATAAATTTTTCAGACATACTACAATAATGATAGATTCAATCAACATTCATAAAGAGGTGAGACAATTTGATAGAAGAACAAGTAAAGCTTCGTATTCATAATGTAACCAAGATATTTGGAAAAAATACGAAAAAGGCATTACAGCTTTTACAAAAGGGAGATTCAAAACAAAACATTTTGAAAACAACCGGATCTACGATTGGTGTTAATCAAGCTTCCTTTGATGTATATAGCGGAGAAATCTTCGTTATTATGGGTCTTTCTGGAAGTGGCAAATCAACATTGGTACGAATGTTAAACCGCTTAATTGATCCAACAATTGGAAAAGTGATGATTGACGGTGAAGATATTGTCAAAATGAACAAAGAGCAGCTCCGTAATGTACGTCGGAAAAAGATTAGCATGGTGTTTCAGCAATTTGCCCTTCTCCCCCACCGTTCAGTTCTTGAAAATACAGAATACGGCTTGGAGATTCAAGGCGTAGAAAAAGAGCTTCGACAGAAAAAATCACTGGAAGCCCTTCAACTCGTAGGCTTAAAAGGATATGAAAATCAATATCCTGATGAATTAAGCGGTGGTATGAAGCAGCGTGTTGGATTGGCACGAGCACTAGCGAATGATCCTGATATTTTATTAATGGATGAGGCGTTTAGTGCATTGGATCCGCTTATTCGTAAGGACATGCAGGATGAATTACTGGAAATACAAACAAATATGAATAAAACGATCATTTTCATTACCCACGATTTAGATGAAGCGTTAAAAATTGGAGATAGAATTGCCCTTATGAAGGATGGTTCCATTGTGCAGATAGGCACACCGGAAGAAATACTGATGAATCCTTCCAACGACTATGTTGAGAGATTCGTAGAAGACGTGGACTTATCAAAAGTACTTACTGCTGGACATATCATGAAACGTCCAGAAACAGTACAGATTGATAAAGGACCAAGAGTTGCTCTACAACACATGAGAGATTTAGGAATCTCGAGTATATATGTTGTTGATAAAAGGAAAACGCTGCTTGGTGCAATAACAGCTGATGATGCAAAATCAGCAATTGAAAAGAAAATCCCATTGCAAGATATTATGCACACTAATGTTCAAACGGTCACAAAAGAAACATTACTTACTGATCTATTTGAAGCAGTTTCTGTTTCATCGATACCCGTAGCAGTTACAGATGATAAGAACCGTCTGTTAGGAATTGTGATAAAAGGGGCTGTTATTGGTGCTCTTGCAGGGAATAACGAAATACTTAACTCAACACCGGAAATCCAAGAAGAAGCAGCCGCTTCCGCAGAAACAACTGTAAAGGGGGATGCTTGATAATGGATGGTTTACTACCAAAACTACCAATTGCCGATTGGATTGATGTGCTTGTTTCATGGCTGACAGATACCTTTGAGCCTGTCTTCGATAGCATAACAGAAGGTTTGGAATTATTAGTTGAAGGAATGGTAACTGGAGTTAGTTTTATCCCAAGCTATATTTTTATGATTCTACTAGCACTGCTTGCTTGGAAAATAGCCAATCGGAATATTGCCATTTTTACATTTATTGGATTATTAGTCATTGATAATCTTGGCTACTGGGAAAATATGATTGAAACACTTGCGCTTGTGCTTACTTCCGTAGTGATATCTATCGTTATCGGAATTCCTTTAGGAATATGGGCTTCACAAAATCGGACTGTAAAACAAATTGTGACCCCTATTCTTGACTTTATGCAAACAATGCCTGCTTTCGTTTATCTGATTCCAGCGATTTTCTTTTTTAATATAGGAGTGGTTCCAGGCGTTGTTTCTTCCGTGATTTTTGCCATGCCGCCTACAATCCGTTTAACAATTCTAGGTGTACAGCAGGTTCCTTCAGATATTATTGAGGCGACGGAATCGTTTGGCTCAACAACATGGCAAAGGTTGACGAAGGTGCAATTGCCACTTGCTATGCCAACAATTATGGCGGGAATTAATCAAAGCATTATGCTTGCGCTTTCGATGGTCGTGATTGCTTCAATGGTTGGGGCACCAGGCCTTGGTGCAGATGTGTACCGTGCAGTCACACAAATTCAAATTGGGCAAGGCTTTGAAGCTGGGCTAGCCATTGTTATTATTGCGATTATTTTAGATCGCCTGACACAAAAGGTAGGAAATAAAAATCATAGGGGTGTAAATTAATGAAGAAACTTATATTCGGATTAATTGTATTACTTATATCGACTGTTTTAGCAGCATGTGGGGGTTCTAATGAAACCAGCGGCGGAACAGATACTGCAACATCTGTTGGGGAAAGTGTCGATTATGAAATCGTCGGCATTGACCCAGGCGCCGGCATAATGAAAGCTGCAGCTCAAGCCATTGATGATTACGAGTTACAGGATTGGACATTAGTCGAGGGTTCTAGTGCAGCCATGACAGCAGCCTTAACAAAAGCCTACGAAAAGAAAGAACCGATTATTGTAACAGGCTGGACTCCACATTGGATGTATTCTAAATATGATTTAAAAATTCTAGATGATCCAAAAGGTTCATTTGGAGAGAAAGAAAATATCCATACAATCGTTCGTACTGGATTACAAGAGGACCACACTAAAGCCTATCAGGTTCTTGATCAATTCCACTGGACTTCAGATGATATGGGTGAAGTGATGATGCAGATTCAAGAGGGTAAAAATCCAGAGGATGCTGCAGAAGCATGGGTAAAAGCTCATAAAGAACAAGTTGCTGAATGGACAAAAGGTGTTGAAAAAGCGGATGGAGAAAAGCTGAAGCTAGGTTATGTTGCATGGGATAGTGAAATTGCCAGCACACATGTCATTGGAAAAGTGTTATCAGATCTAGGTTATGATGTTACCCTAAGTCAGGTTGAAGCAGGTCCATTGTGGACTGGAATCGCAGATGGCAGCCTTGATGCACAGGTTTCAGGTTGGTTACCCATTACTCATGAAGATTATGTCAAAAAATATAAAGGGCAATTTGAGGATTTAGGTACAAATCTTGAAGGTACGACACTTGGATTAACTGTTCCAGCATATATGGAAATTGATTCTATAGAGGATTTAAAATAAAAGAAAG
>Ga0180215_1000681_pt1 | contig 41000 bp, 39 predicted proteins | sample eDN3rd37CBELigBY_FD_128871 | JGI IMG/M metagenome (GOLD analysis project Ga0180215, IMG submission 128871) | Enriched backyard soil microbial communities from Emeryville, California, USA - eDNA 3rd pass 37_C BE-Lig BY (version 2) (version 2) | ecosystem: Environmental > Terrestrial > Soil >...
ACTACCTGATTCAGACAGTTTTCCTTTCCTCTTACCCAAAAATGTCCGAATCCGAGCCTCATTCTGACATTTTAACTCAGAGCCTTGCCTTTTTTGTCCGAATCACTACCTGATTCAGACAGTATTCCTTTCCTTTTACCTAAAAATGTCCGAATCCGAGCCTCATTCTGACATTTTAACTCAGAGCCTTGCCTTTTTTGTCCGAATCACCACCTGATTCAGACAGTTTTCCTTTCCTCTTACCCAAAAATGTCCAAATCCGAGCCTCATTCGGACATTTTAACTCAGAGCCTTGCCTTTTTTGTCCGAATCACCACCTGATTCAGACAGTATTCCTTTCCTCTTACCCAAAAATGTCCGAATCCGAGCCTCATTCTGACATTTAACAAGGTACTCTGCTTTTTTGTCCGTAATACAACTTACTTCAAACCAGATTCTAATTTCCCGCTCCACGATACTTCGTCACACCATGATTCCACATCACAACTGCTAGTAGAAAAAAGACAATACCCATTATTGGTGTTAAAAACGCGTAGAAGTACCAATCCGTTTTACCTAAAAAGTAGGAGGCAGGATACACACCCACAAACGCAAAAGGAAGTATCCACGTTAACACAAACCGAATTGCTTTATTATAAATATCAACCGGATACCTTCCGTAGTTTCCGATGTTATACATCATTGGCATAATCGACGTACGAGCATCCGACCAAAAACCAATGCTTGCTAACATGACGAAAATCCCCGCATACACCATAGCACCACCGAGCACCATTACGATAAAAATGAACGCATCATACCACGCAAAAGCCAAATCAAGATTTGTACCAGCATAGATCATAATCACAATCCCTGTCACAACTCCAAACAACGACTCTAGCTCCATTCGCTCTAAAATCACTTGAAAAAGGCTGTGTATAGGTCGTGTTAAGATTCGATCCATTTCCCCCTTCACAATATAGCGGTCATTAAAGTCCCATATATTAAAAAACGTTGAAAAAAGCGCATAAGGTACTAAGAAAAAACCATAAATAAAAATAATTTCATCCTGACTCCAGCCGTTTAAGAGCTGGGTGTGGCCAAACACAACAAGAATAAAGATAAGATTCACTGCTTGAAAAAGAATGTCAGAAAAAATTTCTACCAAAAGATCTGCACGATACTGTAATCGAGTTTTCATATATTGTCCAACATATTGAAAAAAGATTGAAAGGTAAAACACGTTTTCACCCCCCTTGAATAATCATTTGTTTTTTCGCGAGATACCATAAAAGTTGTATAGGCAGTAGTAAAATTAGGACCCAGACAAACTGAAACAACAAAGCATGAATAATTTCTTGTCCCCCGAAGCCTTCAGTAAAAATCATACTCGGAATATAACTAATCGCTTGAAATGGAAACAAATTCATCATTTCCTGTGCCCAACCTGGATAAAAGCTAATCGGCAGCAATAATCCCGAAAATAAATCAATTATGACTCGCTTGGCTCGGATTAATCCATCGTTATTAAATAAGAAAAAGGTCATCATTCCAGTTAATAGATTAATTTGTGTATTAACAACAAAGCTTAACACGATTGATACCGCAAATAATCCCCATGTGGTCAAGCTGCTTGTGTAGCTTAATGGAAAAATAAAGCTGACAATCACCATTCCAGGAAAAGAAAAGAAAAGCAGTCTAAATATACCTTCCCCAAGCCCCTGCATCGTCTTCATTCCTAAATAATTATAGGGTCGGATCAACTCAACAGCCACCTTCCCTTCCTTAATTTCAGCCGCTATTTCACGATCAATATTGTTAAAATAAAACGCCCGCGCCATCCAGGAAACGGCAATATATGTAGTCATCTGTATGACATTCAGTCCCTGAATCTCTTCTTTCCCACCATAAATAGCGGACCATAAAAAGTAATACGCACCAATATTAATGCTATATATCAATATTCCACTATAATAATTCGTTCGATAGGCAAGCATCATTAAAAATCGGATGCGAATCATTTCTAGATATTTATCCATACGTTGACTCCCTCCTTTGTTCTGAGACTAATTCTTCTTAGTGAAAAACCCCATTTTTCTTAAACAAACGTTTGTTTAGCATTCATATCAAGGGTTTCAGCGTTCTAAACAAACGTTTGTTTAAATTTTCATCATACCTTCTTCATAAATATTACGGATTATTTCCTCTGTACTTATCTCATTTATACTGATATCTTTTATCTGATACGCCCCTACTACCCTACCAATCAATTCAGAAACTATCTCCTCATCATCACGTACATTTGCTATCCAAATATTATTTCTCTCTGATTGACTCCAGATTGTATCTAAACCAACCGTGACATTTTCTAATTCAGATGAATTCACCTCACGAGAAAATTGGAATTGAATTTGTTTTCCCTCTCCCCAGTTTTTTCGCAATTTCTCTAGCATCCCATCATAAATGATTTTTCCTTCATCAAGCATCACAACCCGTTCACACAATGCCTCAATATCTGATAAATCATGGGTTGTTAATAGAATCGTTGTTTTATACTTCTCATTCATTTCTTTTAAAAATTTCCGGATCTTTAATTTTACTAGTACATCTAACCCGATCGTTGGCTCATCCAAAAATAACAATGGTGGGTTATGGATAAGGGCCGCAGCTAATTCACATCGCATTCTTTGACCAAGCGACAGCTTACGAACGGGTTTATCTAATAGTGGGCCGATATCTAGTGACTCAATCACATGCTCCATATGATTTTTATAATCTTCATCCGACACTTTATACACCTTTTTAAGTAATCGAAAAGACTCCTGAACCGCAATATCCCACCATAGCTGTGATCGCTGACCAAACACTACTCCAATCGTTCTCACAAACATCTCGCGCTCCTTATGTGGATTCATTCCATTGACTTGAACTTGTCCACTCGTTGGCGTTAAAATACCTGTTAGCATTTTTATCGTAGTCGACTTCCCAGCGCCATTTTCACCAATATACCCGACCATCTCCCCCTGGTTCACCGTAAACGATATATCATCAACAGCCCGCAACACCTTATAATTCCGGTTTAGCAAATCGCGGAAAGCCCCCTTTAGGCCTTGCCGACTTGAATACGATTTAAATTCTTTTCGTAAGTTGTTTACTTCGATTACATGCTTCATGTTGTTTCCCCCCAAATAATCAGCCATAAAAATTAGTGTATCGAAACATGGGAGATGATACAAATAATATAGTGTACTGTCATTTACTTACATAATGATTAGGACAATCTCCAAGCCTCACTGCCTTTATTGTCCGAATCACTTCTTGTTTCGTCTAAATCCTCCTTTGATTCGGACATTCTCCGTTGACCCACCTCCTGTTTTGTCCAAATCCCACCTTGAATCGGACATTCTCTATTGACCCACCTCCTGTTTTGTCCGAATCACTGCTTAACCCCAACAATCGCTTAACTCAAATTCTCCACTGTTTGATACGAAGCCGTCCGGTCATTTACAAATGTTTTATATCTCTGAAATGAATGATAAGATAGAAAAGAGTTTGTAACTAGGAGGCAAGATCATGAATTTTTCTAAATCTGAACAATTACATAAAGAAGCATTAGAACATATCGTGGGAGGGGTTAACAGTCCATCACGTTCTTATAAAGCGGTTGGTGGTGGTGCTCCTGTAGCGATGGAAAAGGCAAAAGGGGCTTACTTTTGGGATGTCGACGGCAATGAGTATATCGACTATTTAGCTGCATATGGTCCAATCATCACAGGACATGCACACCCACATATCACAAAGGCTATTCAAACAGCGGCGGAAAACGGGGTTCTTTATGGTACACCAACTCCACATGAGGTCACATTTGCAAAAATGTTAAAAGAGGCAATGCCAAATCTAGAAAAAGTGAGATTTGTGAACTCTGGAACTGAAGCTGTGATGACAACTATTCGTGTTGCAAGAGCTTACACAAAGCGTGATAAGATCATTAAATTTGCTGGATGCTACCATGGTCATTCTGATTTGGTGTTAGTAGCAGCAGGCTCTGGACCTTCCACTTTAGGTACACCAGATTCAGCAGGTGTTCCAAAAAGCATCGCCCAAGAAGTAATCACGGTTCCTTTTAATGAAATTGAGCCTTTTAAAGAGGCGCTAGAAAAATGGGGCGATGAAATTGCGGCAATATTAGTCGAGCCGATTGTCGGTAACTTTGGCATTGTTGAGCCGAAACAAGGATTTCTTGAGCAAGTTAACGACCTCGCACATGCGCATGGCTCACTTGTCATCTACGACGAGGTCATTACTGCATTCCGCTTCATGTATGGTGGTGCGCAGGATTTACTAGGTGTACAACCTGACCTGACTGCACTTGGTAAAATAATCGGTGGCGGCTTACCAATCGGTGCGTATGGTGGTAAAAAGGAAATCATGGAAGAAGTGGCTCCACTAGGACCAGCGTATCAAGCTGGGACAATGGCTGGTAACCCTGCATCGATCCTTTCTGGTATCGCTTGCTTGGAGGTCCTTAAAGAAGAAGGAGTATACGAGCACCTAGATCAATTAGGTGCACTCCTTGAAGAAGGAATTCGTAAACATGCTATAACGTACAATATTCCTATATCAATCAATCGTCTTAAAGGTGCATTAACAGTCTACTTTGGAACAAATGAAGAAATTGTCAACTATGAACAAGCTGAAAATACTGATGGAGAGCTTTTCGCGAAGTTTTTCAAACTCATGCTTGAACAAGGAATTAACCTTGCTCCATCAAAATATGAAGCTTGGTTCTTAACCATTGCACATACTAGAGAGGATATCGAGAGAACACTTGTAGCTGTCGAAAATGCATTTCAAACATTAAGTGAACAAGCTTAATTTGAATAAGTTTTTATTTTTAACGTTTGGGTCAGTACCCAAACGTTTTTTTATTAGATAAACAATACGTGAATTTGTTTATATAATCCCAAACAATCAATAAGAAAGTTTGACGTATAGAAAACGATGCGTTAATATGTTTGTTATATATCAAACAAACTCACTATACGTTTAAAATTTTATGTACGGGATGTGTAAAAGCATGGACAATATGTTCTGGGATGCCTCGTTGGAGGAGTTAAAGAGTGGATATATCGAAGATGGTAACTCGTTCACATGCCTTCTTTGTGGAGAAAAAGTTGAAAAGGGCCTTGTTTATCACTACGAAGACAAATTATACGAAGCAGAAAGATTTATCCGTCTTCATATCGAAAGAACCCATCAATCGGTGTTTGACTATTTATTAAGTATGGATAAAAAACTCACAGGACTCACCGACCACCAAAAGAGTCTGCTTCAACTTTTTTACCAAGGAAAAAGCGATAAGGACATCCAAAAAGAGCTAGATATCGGTAGTACCTCTACAATTCGGCACCACCGTTTTGCGTTAAAAGAAAAAGAACGTCAAGCAAAGACCTTTTTAGCAATGATGGAGTTATTAAAAGAAAAGGATCAATATGCTCCTGCTTTTGTGCCTGTGCATAAAACAGCTACAATGGTCGATGACAGATATAACATTACTGAAGAGGAACAAGCAAAAATTGTGGACCAATACTTTTCAGGTGGTGTGTTGAGAAGGTTTCCTCCAAAGGAAAAACAACGTCTCGTTATCCTTCGAGAGATTTCTTACAATCTAAAAGCTGATTATAGCTATAATGAGCGAGAACTGAATAAATTATTAAAAAACTATTACGAAGACTATGTTTTGATCAGAAGATATTTAATTGAATATGGATTTATAGACCGCAAACCCGACGGAAGCGAGTATTGGGTAAGAAAATAGACATTGAAGGTGGTAAAAAAATGGATCGTAAAAAAGAAATAAAGCATTCATTTAAAGAAACGTCGGTTGAAGCAGGTGTTTTTCAAATTAAAAACAACCTAAACAATAAATTGTTTATCGGCAGTACCCGTAACTTAAAAACCATAAACGGAACGAAGTTTATGCTTAGAACAAATGGATTTACCACGAGCAAAGAGCTACAAAATGAATACAACCAATACGGAAAAGATGCATTCACGTTTGAAATACTAGAAATATTGAAAAAGAGTGACAATCTATATTTTAACGAAAAGGAAGCCTTGCAAGAAATGGAGCAAAAATGGCTAGAAACGTTACAACCATATGGTGAACAAGGTTATCATCAAAAATAGACTACTAAAAAAGCGTTTGCGCCTTATGATTAGAAGAGCAAACTCGGGGAATCAAACAGACTATATTGTTTTTTCAGACCTGCAAAAGAGGAAACTGCTCGCCGTAAGCAGGTTCCTCTCTCTCCTAATCACCATCATGATACTCCAACCTCATAGGTTTCCTATCGGTCATTGTTGCCTTATATAAGGTAATCTCCCCAGTTGGTGGTATTGTCTCTTGTGACTCTATAAGGAAATTTTCATTTAATGCAATCGTCCATTGCGCTTGATTATTATTGACAAGCACAATTGCAAGGGTTCCAAACTGGACAACATGATCCCAATCGAAGCTTTGCGGTTCCCCATCCTCTTGAACAGTAATCCCCTCTGCTGTCGTTGTTACCGTCACGTTTTCCCCCCTCCACTTTCCATGGATTGATGGACCAACATAGTAATACGAGCCGCCACCACCCCTGTCTCCATATGTGCCAACATACTGATGAATCTTATTATCAGGTGAATTGTAGGTAAATGCAGCAACATCGTTTACAAGCCATTCTACTTTATATTCATCCCCTATCTGATAAGGTAATCTTTCTTTTGGCTGTGCTAGTATTCCGAAATATGTCCTGTAATAGATAGCTTCGTTTGTTTGTGTTTTTTCTTTCATGACGAACAGATGCTTAAAGTCTGGCGACACGCTAACAACATTTCTAATTTTGCCATGATGAATAATCCCAAAGATTATGTTTAGTAAAAGAAAGGCGACTACCCCACTTACTCCCATCACCTTCCACCTTTTCGAAAAAGTAAACAGAAGTGACAAAGCAAAGCTTAAACATAGAACGATCAACATATTAATTACAAAAAACAAACGATTATCACTATACTCTACATTGAAGCTATCATGAAAAATCATGTACCCCATTTGCAGTAAAAACAACCCTAAGGAGACAAAGAACAGAGCATACCCACTAATTCGTTTCATTAGGATGTACCTCCATTAGAAATTTCCATGTGAGGCCATGATCTTTTGATAAAAACTTGCCTTTTACCTTTCCACCTTCATAATCTCCATTGGGACCTTGATTAATTAACATCGCTAAATGGTCTTCCTCCTTAAGAGGTGTTTCAGCCATCACAAAAATTTCCTGATATTTTTCCGGGATGAGAATATCAGCTTTTTTCCACGAATCCCCTGCATCTTGGGTCACATACAAATCAGGTTCTGTCGGATTAATCGTACCAAACGATAAGAATCCTGTGCTTTCATCTACAAAACCGCCATCACCAATTAATCTCGTCACACCTGAGTGATTCGTTTCACTCCAAGTTTCACCACCATCTTTCGTTATAAATACACTTGTCCATTCTTGAGACATCGTTCGGTCACCAGAGACAATTACATACCCAAAGTTTTCATTTAAAAATGTGACTTTTCGAAAACGGATTGGTGAAAAATGATCAGTGACAATATACTCTTGCCATGTTTTCCCTTGATCGGGACTAGACAGCAATTTAATCCTACTGTCTACCTGATATAGAAATACAGCATGCTTTTCAGTCAAAATATAACTTTGGTCAATCAGTTCTTGTTTGTTCCCGTTGTATTCTCCAGCAAATAACGAATCCTGTTCGACCGGAACCTGTACCCACTTCCGACCGTTATCAAAGGTTACTGATAACTCCATGTTTTGTAATGAATAAGCAACATTATCTTTCACATATATTGGTACTAATGGTTCGGACTCTTGATTTTCTTTTTTCTCCTTGGCCTTCTCAAGTTTCTGCTCCCAAGGTGGTTCAGTTAACTTAGGTTCAGCATGATAAAAGCCCATTGCAGTAAGCAGACTTAAAATCATTAGGACTGAAATACTAATAATGATTTTTTTCACTACAAGTTCTCCCTTTTATGGTATAGTTACTTCTCTAGTGGTTTATATCGAAGCATGTACGACTAAATACATTACTATTTGAATAGGATATTAACTATATAGAAAGTTTTTAATAAGACCGTATATGAATACTTTATTTTTTAAGTAAGTAGAAATGGATGTTCAGTCATCTTTTCTTTTTATTTAAATATAAATGTCAGTTGTTCACCTATTCTTTTGATGAAATTATAATCTTTCAGAAAAGAGCCTTACATAGAAAGGAATTTCAAAATGAAGCTTGGTGCCCGAATTTTAAAAACTGGGATTGCCATTACATTAGCACTTTTTCTTGCATCATTTCTAAACCTGCCTTCTCCTGTATTTGCTGGAATTTCAGCCGTTTTTGCCATACAACCGTCCATTTATCGTTCTTATTTATCCGTTGTTGAACAGATTCAAGGAAATATAATCGGTGCTATTATCGCAATCTTATTTTACCATATTTTTGGCCATGACCCGTTTATTATTGGCTTAGCGGTTATTATTGTTATAGGAATTAACTTAAAGCTAAAAATTGAAAATACTATTTCTTTATCCATTGTTACAGTGATTGCCATTATGGAAACTCCAAGTGAACAATTTATTGAGTTTTCACTACTTCGCTTTGCTACCATTATGTTGGGGATATTGTCAGCATTTTTAGTAAATCTAATCTTTTTACCACCTAAATATGAAAATAAATTATATGACAAAATCGTCGAAAATTCAGAAGAAGTGTTTAAATGGATTAGGCTTAATACTAGACATGCATCAGAATATAACATTTTGAAAGCAGATATCGAGGCTATTAAGGAAAATATTATAAAGATTGATCAGACGTATCTGCTTTTTAAAGAAGAGCGTAATTATTTAAAAAATAATAAAGTAACGAAATCTAGAAAACTCGTCTTGTATCGCTCGATGATTGTCTCTCTAAACCGTGCCTTTGAAACGTTGAAAAAGCTCCATCGCTTTGAAAATGAACTAAAACAAATGCCAGTTGACTTTCAACAAATTTTTATTAAAGAAATAGATGACCTTATCCACTACCATGAACAATGTTTACTACGTTTCGCCGGAAAAATAAAAACTGTTCATCATACACACGATGAATTAAAAAGCGATCTTGATTTTGATAAAAAGAAAGTCATTGATCAATTTTTGCAACAAAAAGAAACGATTGATGAAGAAAACTGGCATCAAGTACTGTCACTCGTTTCATCAATCATTGATTACTATGAACAATTAGAGCATCTATCTCGCCTTATTGTGAGTCATCAAACGTTTCATGAAAGTAAGGATGGTTAAGAAAACCACAAGCGCCGTAGGTACGCCAAGCAACTTCTTGAATTACAACATGAATAACATTATACATTCTTTCCTATTTAGAAAAGGGCTGCCCAATACATTGGGCAGCCCTTCTTATTTAATTATCCAATTGCTGCACTTGAAACAATTTATAATAGTGACCTTGCAGTGCCATTAATTCCTCATGTGTGCCAACTTCAACAATATTGCCATACTCAATTAAGACGATTTTATCAGCATGTGTAATCGTTGAAAGTCGATGTGCAACGATAAACGTTGTTCGGTCTTTTGCAAGTTTTTCTAAAGCCTCTTGAATATAATGCTCACTTTCCAAGTCTAATGCTGATGTTGCTTCATCTAACACCAATAAAGGAGGATTTTTCAAGAAAACCCGGGCAATCGCAATCCGCTGCTTTTGTCCACCAGAAAGCTTCACACCACGCTCACCCACTTGGGTATCATACCCTTTTTGAAGCTGCATGATAAAGTCGTGTGCATTTGCAGCTTTTGCCGCTTCAATCACTTCCTCATCTGTTGCATCAGGTTTTCCTAACAGGATATTCTCCTTAATCGTTTCACTAAACAAAATTGTATCTTGAAGGACCATGCCAATTTTATCGCGAAGACTACGTGCTTTGTAGTCACGAATGTCGGTCCCATCAAGTAAAATTCTACCATCCGTGACATCGTAAAAACGAGGAATCAAACTAACAAGCGTAGATTTTCCGCCACCGCTCATACCGACCAAAGCAACGGTTTCACCATGCTTCACTTCTAGAGACAAACCCTTTAACACATCTGGTTCACCTTCATTATATGAATAGGAAATATTATCAAATATTACGTCACCTTTGATTTTCCCGCATTCAATCGCATCCTTCTTATCAACAATGTCATATTCCTCATCCACGAACTCAAATACCCGGTCCATCGAAGCAATTGATTGTGTTAGTGTCGTTGAAGAGTTCACTAATCGACGCAACGGATTATACAGACGGTCAATAAATGAAATAAATGCCACCATCGTTCCAACTGTCAAATCACCATGAATTACTTTATACCCCGCAAACCCTATCACTAATAAGGGGGCAATATCCGTAACAGTATTAACAACAGCAAAGGTCTTTGCATTCCAGCTCGTATGGTCCAATGCTTTTGTTAAAAAGTTAGCATTCCGTTTATCAAATTTTTCCTGCTCATAATCCTCAATCGCAAAACTACGGATGACAGGAATTCCTTGCACACGTTCATGAAGATGCCCTTGCACTTCAGCTAATGCTTGCGACCTGTTTCTTGTTAATGACCGTAAACGCCCATAAAAATACTTGATCGCAAAACCATAAAACGGGAACAAGATGATGGACACAATCGTTAACTGAAAATCCATTGAAAACATCAAGATGATCACGATAAAAACCGTTATAATATCAAGCCATAAGTTCATTAACCCTGTGACAATAAATGTCTTCGTTTGTTCCACATCATGGATTACTCTAGATATCACTTCACCCGCTTTTGTATTTGCATAAAATCGCAAGCTTAGTTTTTGAATATGAGTAAATAACTGGTCTCGAATATCATACAAAATCTTACTTGCCACCCATTGCGCAAAATACTGACGGTAATATTCAATAGGCGGACGAACCACTACAAATATAAATAACATAATCGCCATCGCCCATGCTAAGTTTGAAGTCTTATCATTAGCAGTTAAATCCGGATTCCCGATCACATCATCCACTACATATTTCAAAAGCAATGGAATCAATAAAGGTATTCCAAATTTAATGATCCCGATTATTATCGTTCCGATTATTTGCCACCGATATGGTTTGACAAACGCCATATACCTTTTAATACTATCCAGAAATAACTCCCCCTATCACAACTGCACCCACAGACGCTAGACCGCTGTGTTTGTTACCATCGTAAGCTCTATTCCTTCATTACGGGAACGAATCCGATGCTTTTTGCTCCCATGGTATCCTCTACTATTTCACCACGGGTATAGATCCAAAATATAAAAGCATGAATAAAACCTGTTGCCTACTAACCAACAGGTTTTCTCATAAGAAAATGTATGAAACTATTGACGATACGTTAAATATCTCTCGTACCAAACATCAATAAAATCTGGCGCAAACGGCCCTTTTCTTTGACGGATCCATCGAATCAACTTATCTACATTGTTTTTTAAAATTCGGTCGATGACATCAGGATAATTCATTTCTTGTCGGTGCCGTTCATATTCATCTTCATCCAACAAGATGTATGTCATGTCGGGAAAAACCTTGATGTCTAGGTCATAATCAATGTACTTTAACGCTTCATCATCCCAAATAAATGGTGAACTAATGTTACAATAGTAGTAAACTCCATCCTCACGTATCATTGCGATAATATTAAACCAATGTCGCGCGTGAAAATATGCAATGGCAGGTTCTCTAGTAATCCACGTTCTACCATCAGATTCAGTCACAACTGTTCTATCATTACCACCAATTACTAAATTTTGCGTCCCTTTTAAAACAGTAGTCTCTTCCCATATTCGATGGATCTTGCCGTTATGCTTATAGCTATGAATTTGTACTTTGTCTCCTTCCATGGGAATCCCCATTTCTCTCCCTACTTTCGTTATCTGGACGCTCTGTTACTAAATTCGCTTTTTTGCTTTTTAGCTCCAAAGATTTAAACCCATTTTATACTATTATAACGGTTCCACCACTATTTTAAAACAAAAGAGCCCCTATTCTTGATGACGACTAATAAAAAATTATGCAATTGGTTGGATTTTTTGTTGATAGGTTCGTACAACTTCCTCTGTTTGTTCTTCAAAAATTTTATGAATTTGCTGTAGTTCAAGTTTCATATTATTAATTTCCGCTTTGATCGCAAGCAGCTCTGTTTCTTTTTCAAGTTCTTGTAACTCGGCCTCTAGCTTCTGACATCTTTCTATTTCAGACTGAATAAACAGTAACTTGTCCATTGTTTTTAATTGTTCACTAACAAGATCATCAAAACGGTTCATCGGTAGTCTCCTCTCACTTATAGTTCCTTTGATTCCTAGAGTTAAATTTCTGTATGTAGCTCTAAATTCCTTTGACTTTATCTGTTGACATATAAGAACTTTTGTCGTTTTAAAAAAATGCAAATGGCGATACACATAAGACTAAGAGATTGACCGATGCTACTATCCTTGTTAATGACGCCCGGCTCATTCGAAAAACTTCTTCATCGGGATTCATACAACACCTATAAAACCCTTCGTATCAACAAATCCTCTTCCATGGGATTCATACTGCACCTATGAAGCCCTTCACATATAAAAATCCTCAGTCACGGGATTCATTCAACACCTATGAAGCCCTTCGCTTCTAAAAACAATCAGCCACGGGATTCATTCAACACCTATGAAGCCCTTCGCTTCTAAAAACCATCAGTCACAGGATTCATTCAACACCTATGAAACCATTCCCATCAAAAAATACTCGTCCACGGGATTCATTCAGCACCTATGAAGCCCTTCGCTTCTAATAATCCTCAGTCACGGGATTCATACAAAACCAATGAGACCCTTCGCTTCTAAAAATCCTCAGTCACAGGATTCATTCAACACCTATGAAACCCTTCGCATCTAAAAATCCTCAGTCACAGGATTCATTCAACACCTATGAAACCCTTCGCATTTAAAAATTCTCAGTCACGAAATTCATACAGCACCAATGAAGCCCTTCGCATCTAAAAATCCTCGTCCACGGGATTCATTCAGCACCTATGAAACCCTTCGCAGCTAAAAACCCTCATTCACGGGATTCATTCAATACCAATGAAACCCTTCGCAGCTAAAAATCCTCGTCCACGGGATTCATTCAGCACCTATGAAACCCTTCGCATCTAAAAATCCTCAGTCACGGGATTCATTCAACACCTATGAAGCCCTTCCCATCAAAAAATACTCGTTCACGGGATTCATTCAACACCTATGAAACCCTTCGTATCTAAAAATCCTCGTCCACGGGATTCATTCAGCACCTATGAAACCCTTCGCAGCTAAAAATCCTCGTCCACGGGATTCATTCAGCACCTATGAAACCCTCCGCAGCTAAAAATCCTCGTCCACGGGATTCATTCAACACCTATGAAACCCTTCCCATCAAAAAATACTCGTCCACGGGATTCAGCACCAACGAAGCCACATTTTGTGCTTAACACCTCTAACAACGCTCAAGCTCAAAAACTAAAATCACCAAGCACAAAAAAGACACTTCTCACCGAATAGGAGAAGTGTCTTTTCACTACTATTAAGAGTTTTGGCCTTTGTTAGACTCAGCTTGTTGGTTTTGGCGACGTACTTGCTGAGCGTTTGTTTCGCTAGCAAATTCTGTACCAAATTGACCAGCGCCACCTTGTGCACCAGCAGCTCCTGCTCCACGAGCAGATTGAGCGTTTTGTTGTCTTACTTGTTGTACGTTAGTTTCGCTAGCAAATTCAGTTCCAAATTGACCAGCGCCACCTTGTGCAGACTGAGCATTTTGTTGACGAACTTGCTGAACGTTAGTACCAGATTGAGTTCTGTTTGGTTGCTTTGCCATTGTAAATCACCTCCACGAACATTAATTTGTCCCCAAGGTGATGATAATATCCGAAAAAATATTATTTTTTTGATGTATATTTTTAAGACTGCTTTAAAGCACTAAACTAATAGTGATCTTCCGCCATCAACAATAATTGTTTGTCCTCTAATCATACTTGCATCATCAGATAATAAGAACATCACCGCATTTACTAAGTCTTCAGGTTCAACCATTCTTCCTGCTGGTGTTTGTTTCCTTGCATCTTCTAATAACTCTTCACGATTTGGGAAATGCTTTAATGCATCCGTATCAACAGCACCACCTGAAACAGCATTCACAACAATATTTTTCCCAGCTAGCTCTACGGCCAAATATCTTGTTAACGCCTCAACCGCAGCTTTTGAAACACCGACCGTCGTATAATTTTCCAAATATCTGATGGATCCTAATGAACTTAAGCTAACAATTTTCCCAGCACCAACTGCTTCCATTCGCTTTGCAGCTTCTTGGGCACAAAATAATAATGCTTTACTATTAATATCCATTGTCCAATCCCAGTGTGACTCTTCCAAATCCATCGCAGGACGCAACACACCTGATGCTGCATTGCTAATAAACACATCCAAACGCCCAAATTTTTCATCAATTGCTTGAAATAACTCTTTTATTTTTTCTGGCTTTCCTACATTTGCTTTTACTACTAACGCTTGTTGGCCTAGTGCTTCGATTTCTGCAGCTGTTTCTAGTGCTGCGGTTTTACTTCTTGCATAGTTCACAACAATATCGTATCCGTTTTTAGCAAGCCTGAGCGCTATCGCTTTCCCGATACCTCGGCTACTTCCAGTTACCAATGCTACTTTGTTCGAATTCATTTTCTCTCCATCCTTTTATAAAAATCATTAAGATTTCAGGGTTATTTTACATTGTATAGACAAACACATTGTATCAGAAACTACTATCAAGTTGGAAATAAGGAGGCATTTTTATGTACGTTGGAAGAGATATGACTGAGCTTTCGATGGTCCCCAAAACTGAGTGGAAGGAATCAGAGCTTGCATTTTTTCATCATTCTTTGCAGCAAATGGTTCCATATCTAAATGCTGAAGGACAAACCATCCATCGTGAAATTATCAAAGAGATTGAAGCTAGAGGGGGATTAAATCATGGGGAGGCCGACTATACCCACGGCACTCGTGTTAGCTATGATTAGATTACCTTGAACATATAAGAAAAATCCTGGCGAATCCGCGAAACGAATTCTGCCAGGATATACCATATCTTAGCCTTTTTGTTCTAAAAAACTTTTATAGATACGCTGATGAGAAACAGGAAACGTGTACTCCTCTATTTCCTCTGGTGTTACCAACCTTAAGCGGTCATTTTCCTCTATTTCGTTTTTAATTATACCTTCAAATACAGTGATGTTCCAAATAAGATGTGAAAATACATGCTCAATTGTCGTAATGACTTTACCCAGTTTTACTTTTACACCGTATTCAATATTTAAAAATTGAGATAGTTCGTCACTTTGAGGGAATTCTCCAATCGTTTCATGATTCGGAAATTCCCATAAATTTGCTAGCAATCCTTGACTAGGACGCTTATGGATTAAGATTTTTCCTTCTTCATTTACTAATACAGCTGCCGTCATAGCCAAAGGTTTTGGTGCCTTTTTCTTCGACTTGACAGGTAGCTCTGACTGTACCCCCTCTTCAAATGCCTGACAGTGGTCCCTTACTGGGCACAATAGACAAGATGGTGAAGTAGGTGTACAAATAATTGCTCCTAATTCCATTAAAGCTTGGTTGAAAAATGAAGGATTCTCTACCGAGATAATTTCCCGGACTACTTCTTCAAAAAGTTTCCGTGTTTTCACTTTTGAAATATCTTCCCAGATTGACAATATTCGCGATAATACTCTCATCACATTTCCATCAACTGCAGGTTCAGGGATCCCATAGGCAATACTTAAAATGGCCCCAGTTGTATAAGGTCCCACACCTTTTAACTTTGAAATCTCTTTTGCGGTATCTGGAACTTTTGAATCATATTTTTCATGAACTTCCTTAACTGCAGAGTGTAGATTTCGAACTCTTGAATAATACCCGAGGCCTTCCCAAGCCTTTAGCACCTTTTCTTCCTCCGCTTTTGCAAGAGCTTCGATCGTCGGAAAATTTTCAATAAAGTTTTTAAAATACGGAATAACCGTTTCGACTCTTGTTTGTTGCAGCATAATTTCAGAGACCCACACCTTATAAGGATCACGGTCTTCTCTCCATGGTAATTGTCGTTGTTCTTGTTCGAACCATTTTATTAAATCATCTTGAAAATCCGTTTTCGCAAAAGTTGTCAGAATATTTTTTACCTCAATGTCATTCACGTTCAGTCCCCCGAGATGTTAAACTAAGTATAAAGTGGAATAAATATTTACAAACTTTTTATTAAACAATAAAACCAAATGGTATGGTAGTAAGGACAAATATCCAATTTATCATATTGGGCTTTATAAGGGTACCATTTTACCTTCAGACTACATAGCCTTTTAGTACCCTAAATTTTATAATGTTCTCATACTATGATGTTTTTCCAAAGAATGCAAAAGGAAGTTTTTAGTAGCTCTATCCAATCTTTCAAACGCACCGCAGAAAAACACTATTTTCAAAATAACAAGTTTGAATAACCAGCCTTATTAAGTTTAGGAGGTCAAACAATTGGACACTGGAACTCACGTCGTTATGGGACTTGCCTTGGGCGCAATTGCAACGCTTGACCCCGTTGTCGCAGCGGACTCCGCTACAGCCCAAAGTGTCATCATCGGCACGCTAATAGGCTCACAAGCCCCTGATTTAGACACGATTTTAAAATTAAGAAATAATGCTCAATATATACGAAACCACCGTGGAATTACCCATTCCATTCCTGCTGTACTGCTTTGGCCAATATTAATCTCAGCTGCCATTCATCTGTTTCTACCTGAAGGGAACTTCTTTCACCTCTGGTTATGGACATTTATTGGAGTTATTCTACATGTCTTTGTGGATATTTTTAATGCATATGGTACACAAGCATTACGCCCTTTTTCAAAAAAATGGGTCGCCCTCGGCGTCATCAATACATTTGATCCCTTTATCTTCTTTATGCATATTGTCGGACTTATTATATGGCGCTACGGAGCACATCCTGGGCTTACCTTCTTATTCGTCTACTTTATTCTAATCGTGTACTATCTCGTACGATTCTACTTAAAGTACCAGGTTGTGAAAAAAGTGAAAGAGATAATTCCAGATGTAACAGAGATCACCATCTCTCCAACTTTCCGATTTAATCAATGGCATCTTGCGGTTACGACAACAAATTTCTTTTATGTCGCAAGGGCGAAGGATAACGACATTATTATTCATGATAAATTTGAAAAGTGCCCTCTACCTGATTCACCTATTATGGAGGCAGCACTTAAAGATGAAAATATCTCGGCGTTCCTGTCATTCTCACCAGTGTATCGCTGGGAAATCGATGAATACAGCGACCATTACCAAGTTCGTTTTATCGACTTGAGATATAGAAGTAAAGGTTACTACCCGTTTGTTGCAATTGTTCAGCTGGATTTAGAACTAGCCATCGTAAGCTCTTATACTGGATGGATATTTAGCGAGGAAAAACTGCGTAAGAAGCTGGAATTGTTGCCGAACTAGAAAATCTAAGTTGTTTATCACTTACTTGGCTAATTTACTTGGCGGTTCCTCATTCCGTTATTTTCTCAAAACCCTTTGTTTTGAGCATGTTCTAGGATTCTCGTTCCGTTATTTGCCCTTTTCCACTACAAGTTCCTTCAATTTTAGGCTATTAGTGGAACTAGGATTCACTTTAGGCACCTTGGAACTGTTTTTTCTCCTTTTAGCGGAACGAGGATCCGCCTTATTTACCTGGCGGTTCCTCATTCCGTTATTTCTCTAAACCCTCTTTTCCTCTAACTCTCACTCCTCCGTATCCAACAAATGCTTATACTTAGGATTGCGCGCAACAAATTCATGTAGGTTTGGTCCATATTGCTGAATCATTTGCCTTACAACACGTTCTGTCAGTTCTTGTCCTTTATATTCATATCCAGCTTTTGCATATGTACTTTCAAAGTCTTCCCACAAGAGCTCAACCCATGTCCTTGCCCGTTCATAGGAAAGAGAGTTGTTTTGTTGTAATAACAAGTCCGTTAATCGTTCAAAGATTTCATCCATTGTCCTCCCACCTTTCCATATTTTTAATGATACACATCTACATATCATCTTACTTTTTCCCCATACTATTAATACGTGTTTGAAAAGGATTATTTTTTCTTACACGTTTAGGCTTACTTCTCTTTAGGAGGTATTTGCGAATGAGAAACAAAAGTAAAGGTTTCCCAAATCAAGAAAATAATAAGTTTGACGGTGAACCACGCGCAAAAGCAGAATATGCCTCAAGAAGAGCAGACGGCACGATAAATACTCACCCACAGGAAAGAATGAAAGCCTCAAGTCAGCGACAGGGTTAGTTGCTCACATAAAACAAATTGAAAAAATTTGTTGACTACAAACTCGGAGGTGCTTTTCAATGGGAACAAATTCACATAAAAAATACTATGAGAACCTTTACCAGAGTCCTTTCCAAAAGGCATGGGCAAATCCAAAACACTCTTGGGCACAGGTAAATGGTGAAACCCGGCGAACACAGAATCTTATTATTCTAGAACACCAAACGAGAAAAAGATCGTAGTCAAGCAAGTGAGCGCGGAACACGGACACGTTAGCAAGGTGTCCCACCTGATGTCAGACACAGACACCTTAGTTGGTGCCTTCTGACATTCTAGTGGGACACTTTTTTTTTATGTAATCACTGTGTCATCCTTCATCGTAAACGTCAAGACAAAAGCCAAGACGAATAGAACATTAAAGTGCCTCCTTCTATACGTCTTGATTGTGTTCTCCTCATTAGGCTAGGTGGGGCCAGCCATTGTACTTTATTTTTCTACTCTTTTCTTATTAGTAAAGAAATTGGAAGTGCCTCTTGTTCTTTTCCACCCTTACGTACGCCCCATGCAAATACTCCGTTTAAATAATCTATTGTAAAGCTACTACCTGGATCACCTTCTATTTCATAAGTTTCTCCAGGAAAATAATCATCAGGATTTAGTAAATACGCTTTTGCCATATCAACCTTTCGTTCTAAGACTGCAAATTCATTAACCATTCCAAGCTGCTCTGCTTTTCGTGCTTGTTCCCTTAAACTCGCAATTTCCTGTTTTAATTCATACTCTGACATTTGGCTATATCGTTTTTGCTGCAAAATTAACGACTCCTTTACATATCTTCATCATGTTGCTTCATCTCAATAAATTTTTCAATTAGCTCAATTGCAAATCCTTTTCGAAAAAGGGCCTGCTTCATTTTTTGAGAGTACGCGAATCCCTCGTATTTTTGATATTTACGATGTGCCTTTTCACCTTGAAAAACGAGAGCTTCCCATATTTCATTGTCTTCTTTTTCAAAATTCGATTCCTCAAGCACCTGCTGAATAATGCTCCAATTATAACCTTTTCGTAAAAGAGCTTGTTCTACTTTTTGCTTTAATACCTGATTTGAACTCATTTTTGATTGTTTAGCGGCCTTTTCAGCAATTTTTTTGGCAGATTCAAGTTGATAATCTATTCCGAATTCATTTAGGGCTGTTTCGATAATTTCCTTATCAATCCCTTTTTCAATCAGTTCCTTTTTTATTACCTCAGGCCCCTTAACTGTCGTGTTTACTTGAGTTCTTACAAAAGCATGAGCAAACTCCTTGTCGTTTACATAATTCAATTCTGTTAGCTTATGGAGCACCTCTAGAATTATCGGTCCGTCGATTTCCTTCGTGGCTAAATAATCATGTACCTCTTTCGCCGATCTCATTCTGTGACTTAAAAATCCTGCAGCCATATTCATGGCTTTTTTCACTTCATCATCAAAGTGTATTTCTGTTAAGTCAAGATCATCCAACTCCAACCCTTTTTTCAGATGAAACTTTATTAAAACGTCTTGATCAACACTAAATCCATATACTTCTTTCCCATCTCCATGGTCGAGAAAAACATTGTAACGTTCATTATTCTTTTTTTGAGTTGTGATTTTTGTAATGACAGCCATAGCTTCCACCTCTTATTAAAATTTTAGCATAACAATTACAACCTGTTTAAAGGAAAATTTTCTTATTGTCTAGAAATTAATAAGTACTGTATCTCGTTAAGAGGAGGACTAGGTCTTGAGAATCGCGATAACAGGTGGAACTGGTTTTGTAGGCTCTGCCTTAACATCCTATTTATCAGAGCAAGGGCATACCCTTTTTATTTTAACAAGGAAAAAAATAGAGCAAACTGACCCCAACATCACTTATGTTGAGTGGCTCCATGCTGATAGTAAGCCGGAGAGCATGCTTTCAGAAATCGATGCTTTTGTTAATCTTGCAGGAGAATCCATTAATAGCGGACGTTGGACAAAGGTAAGGAAGGAGAAAATAATCTCAAGCAGAATTCAGGTAACAAAAGAGGTTATTCGCATTCTAAGCAAATTAGACAAAAAACCCGACATCTTACTTAACGCAAGTGCGATTGGTATTTATGGTACCTCATTTGATGCAACCTTTACAGAAGATTCACCTGAAATCGGCAAGGATTTTCTAGCACAAACAGTAGACGCATGGGAAGCAGAAGCATTAAAAGTTGAAGAATTAGGAATAGAGGTAGCACTTATGCGTTTTGGAATTATCCTCGGTAAAAACGCTGGAGCTCTTCCGAAGATGCTTTTACCATATCAATTGTTTATTGGTGGAACAATCGGCTCCGGACACCAATGGCTATCATGGGTGCATATTGAGGATGTCGTAAAAAGCATTGAATTCGTTATGAAAAACAAAATAACAGGACCAGTTAATATTACGGCCCCCTTCCCTGAGCGAATGAGTAAATTTGGACAAACAATAGGAAAGGTGCTAAAAAGACCACACTTTCTTCCTGTACCTTCCATCTGTCTTAGGTTACTGTTAGGAGAAATGAGTATATTGGTTTTGGAGGGGCAAAAAGTTATCCCAGAAAAACTTGTAAAATCTGGATATAAGTTTTCATATTTAGATCTTGAAAAAGCGTTAAAACAGATTTGCGCAAGCGACTAAAAAGCATAAAGACAGGCCAGCAGGGAGGCGTTTTTTGATTTTCTTGAAAGGAATGACTTATAAACTAATGTTCAAGGCTTAGGAGCCAAAAAAGGTTGTCAAATCTTTTGAAAATAATTTTTTTAACCAAGTTATCAGTAACATATATTCAATAAAAGTGAATCATAAACTATACTACAGACCAATTTTTCCCCCTTCTTCTCTTAATCGACATGTATTGATGATATTTGTCATAATTTCGATTAAAATTTCCTTTATTTTCATAAAAAATTTACAAAAAAACTGTATCTTTTTTTAGCCATTTCAAGTATTATACGAAAGGGAATTAGAAAAGAAAAAAACTAGATTAAAACTAAATATAAACTTTTATATTATTCAGTATTAAGTTACTGATTATATGAAGGGAAGGCAAATGGTGCGCCACCAGGTTTCACTGGTTCTAGTGGGTTCGATTCCCACCCCGAAATTTTTTTCAAACAAAAAATTTCGAGGTGGTCGGACGACACGGGTCTGTTCTGTCCTCGAGTTGGAGGCGATACGGATGTTAAAAAAACGTGAACTACAAGATGCTCAGGCTCTTTATGAATTAATGGTGCACCCAGATGTCTTCCCTTTTGTACGTCAAAAGGCGTATTCATACGAGGAATTTCTATTTTTAACAAAACAAACGATTGAGGCGGAAGAACGTGGAGAATTAATATCCCGGACCATTCTAGATGAATGGGGCGCTCCAATCGGGACAATAAATTTATTCGACATTCAGGATGGTGCAGGTTTTTTAGGCACATGGCTTGGTAAACCATACCACGGTAAAGGCTACAACAAACCTGCAAAGGATGCCTTTTTCAATGAACTTTTTTACGATCTTTCCATTCAAACAATTTTTATGAGAATACGTAAAATCAATGTACGTTCAACGATGGCAGCTGAAAAGTTACCATATGTTTCATTTGCAAACGAAACAAGAAAATCCTTATTAGATGAAATTAATGCTGGGCAAGACCTTTATAATTTATATGAAATCTCAAAGGATTCCTATACGATTCATACAATGCGTTCTGTTCCTTCTCTTGCGGAAGAAAGAATGGAAGCATAAGTCGTTCCATTTAGCAATTAACCAGACTGTTGCCATTTGTAACAATTGGCTAGAATCATGATTAAATTTTTTTAACAAATAGATCAAAAACCTGTTCAATAAAAGAACAGGTTTTTTTTGGTTTAATTTGGATAAAATAGAAATAAATTTTGGAAAGTGAGGAATGGTAAAATGGCAAAAGAAAAACGACGAGACAAATCAAAAAGCACTTTGAGTAGCATGCAGGAGGTCTCTTACTCAAGGGATTTTAAAATGGCAGATCGAGCAGGAGGATTTGTAGAAAAACGAGGTAGATAACCTTTTATAGACCATTGCTTAATGATTTTCATATAATACCGAAATTCTAAGTAAAAATTCTTCCACTTATGTTTCTGCCTAATTGAGTCATCCTATAAATGAGGGTTGCTTATAGCGATTCTTAAAACTGTTCATTTTAGAGGAGGGGCAATTATGGGCAGAGCACATGGACATAAAAATCGTGATAAAAACAAACAAAACTTACCACAAGTACCTAAGAATATGAAATCTGATGGCATTGATGTTGAGTATTCAGCTGAACTAGCTGACCAAGACGACTTAGAGGCTCAAGCGCGTGCTGCAGCAGCAGATGCTAGACAAAAAAAGCGCAAAAAGAAATAATAACATCCGGGTGTAGCAGCCCGGATTTTTTATGTTTCAAAATATAGGGAATTATTCTAGGAATTAATAAAAGGATTCTAGTTATTTCTTCGATTATTCTAGGTAATTGTGCAGGAATTCTAGGTTTTCTTTGAATGATTCTAGTAATTAGTATGTTTTCATGGTGATTCTAACCATTATTTCTCGAAAAGAGTTCAAGTTATTTTCTGATTTTCCTTGCAAAAAAGTTAGTCCAAGTAACGTAAATCTGAATCTCATTATTCCTTTCAGTATCCTCACAACTTATTCACATAAAATCTTCATAATTACCAAGCTATTCACAGACTTATTAACATTATCCACAATTACTTGTGGAAAGTGTGGTGAAAAATTAGTTCTTATAAAATAAAAGTTCACAGTTATTATCCACATTATCCACAAACATGTGGATAACTTTGTGCACAAGTCAATTTATTCCAAGGAAAACAAATATCTTATCTGAAATTCACTCTATTTTTATAAAATATATGTACTCCTCATTTGTATTCTGCATATGATGAAAAAGGCTGTATTTTCTAACAGCCATTTCCCCCTGTCAAAGATAAGAAACTCAATCATCCTTATGCAAAGCCTTATTGATAAAAGGAGGAATGAAGAAATGAATTATGATATAACAAGAGATTATATTCGGACTGGCAATTCAAGGTCCGGCCAAAAATTATCAAGTGTTCGTTTTATCGTAAGTCACGATACCGGAAACCCTGGTTCTACTGCTTACGGTAACCGGAATTACTTTAATATTCAGCAACCATCTGCATCAGCTCACACATTTATTGATGATAAATATATTTTGGAAATTATCCCCATAAACGAAAAAGCCTGGCATGTCCGTTATGATCGCACAGCTGATAATCGTATGTTTGGTGCAAATGCAAATGACGCAGCCATTGGCGTTGAATTATGCTACGGTGGAAAAATCAAATTTGCGGAAGCATATAAACGCTATGTTTGGTATCATGCCTATTTATGTGATCGATTCAATTTAAATCCAGCAAAACACATTGTTGCCCACAGTACGTTAGACCCTGAAAGAAGAACAGATCCTCTAAATGCCATGCGACCAAACGGCGTATCATGGGGTGAGTTTATTGAGGACGTAAAAGCATCGTTAAATAGGGACTTTAAAGGAAATACAAGTGTTGATGTAAAAGAACCACAGGTTAAGGGAGTTTCAACAACTCTTCCTTTAAAAGAAGGAGACAAAGGAACATTTGTCAAAGAAGTACAACAAGACTTAATCAAAGCCGGCTTTCCTTTGCCGATGTATGGAGCCGACGGAATTTTTGGAAACGAAACCGAGAATGCTGTTATGCGATTCCAAAAAAGATATGGCCTACATGTGGATGGGTTAATTGGAGTCAATACGTTAAATAAATTACAAGAGGTTATCAAACAAAACAATTCATCCATTGATTTTCCACTTCCTGATGGAGTATGGAAACGCGGTGACGAAGGCGAAGAAGTTCGAATGATCCAACGTGCTTTAAAAGAAATCCACTTTGACCCTAAACATGTCGATGGCATTTATGGACCATTAACAGAGGACGCCGTGAGACGATTTCAATCTATGTACAGAGCATTAAAGGACGACGGCATTTATGGACCAAACACTAAGAAATATATTCAAATGGAGTTAAAAGATAATTAAAGAAAAAAATGCATTCGTACATAAAAGTACGAATGCATTTTTTTCTTTCATTTAGATAATCTTCTCTAATCTAAAAATTACTAAATGCCTAGTCCCTTGTTTGCTAGTGTTCAGGAAGTAAACTTCCTCTAATGAAATCCCTAGCTGTTCTCCGATCTCAAAGCTGAGCAAAAGATTATCACATTCCTTAATTCGTAACAGTACGATCTTTACTCTCCTTCTTGAAGAGAGTTCTCATATATGGTAACGCATAGCGATCAAGTCCAATTTTTCCTGCATTAGCTCCAGCTACTAAGATAAAGACAGTTAATAAAACCAGCTGAGCATTAGTACTTACTGTCCCTGAAAATAAGAATGCAAAGTTCATTGTGGCGCCCATTAATGCAGCAAACGTTGTAAATAAACCTAAGATAAGTGCAATTCCTACTAAAACTTCACCCCATGCAACTAAGAAACTAAAAATCTTCGCATTTGGTAATGCAACACTCTCTAAAAATGAAGCCCACCACGTCTGGACTGCAGGGTGGTCGCCACTAGCCTTGGCAATTGCCCCTTGAATAAAACCACTTGCATCAAACCCATCTGCTACCTTATGCCATCCTGCTGTGATCCATGAATACCCTAAGTATAATCTGATTACAGTGAGTAACGCTGAAGCTATTGTATTCTCTCTTAACCATTTTACAATCATCCCACTCACTCCCTTTTCCTTGTAAAAAATGTATTTACCTTACATTTCCATATTATCATTTTTTTTACAAAAAACTCAGGCGGTGTGAACAGTTTCACATAGTAGAAAAAAAGATATGAACTTTTTAAAACTTCACAAAATATCTATTGCATTCTATGCAAAAACCTTTCCATTTTCAAAAAAACTGTGGTACTATTCAAGTAAGAATTATTCACAGTTTTGTCACAAATCCTAGGAGGGATGAAAGATGCTACGATTCAGTGCATCGTTAATTTTAGGTATTGTATTGTTCTTGTTTGAAGCTTATATTGTCATGTTCCTCAAGGGTAACTCTGTCGTTCATTTAGGAAGTCTACAACAGTTTATCACAGCATGGGCAGTAAACTTTTTCTTTGTCTTTGCAATCTTAACACATATCAAAATGTGGTATGAAGAGCGTGAAGAATCTGAGACACAAACATTTTAATATATAATTATCAAAAGATACTTGAAACTTATCGAACTGGTAAGTTTTTATTTTTTTGTGTCGATTGGTTCGGCTATTATTTTTCTCTTAAGAATTTCCTCCCTTAAAATAACTGCATGATTGTGAATGGTATCCTTTGCGCCATATAAAATTGTGACAGTATTCTCTTTCGACAGTTGTGCAATCTTTCCCACAATCAAACTCTTCTTTTCATCCTGTCTTAACTCCTGAACATACTCTTCTCGAAACTTCGAAAAACGCTCTGGTTGATGATTAAACCACTTTCGCAATTCAGAACTTGGTGCCACATCTTTTGCCCACTGATTAAGATGTGCCTCACTCTTTTTTATCCCACGAGGCCACAGACGATCTACTAAAATTCGAGTACCGTCTTGATTATCATAAGGATCATATATTCTTTTTAAATAAATTTCATTCAAATGCACTCACTCCTTATTAGAGATGTTTTTTGCGTTTGTTGTTCAACCCTTCATTCCCTCAACCTTTTTTTGCTATCATAATGGATTGATTTGACTTCTTTTGGTACCCATTGATCTCACCCTTTCTCACTCCATGGGCTGTATAGACGTCATTCGGTACCCTAACCACATCTTTTTCACTAAGACTCGAATAAACTTTATTCAGTCCCCTTACTACTTCTTCTCGCTTTAAGAATAATAATCTTTCTAATTTCTGTTTCATGCTACCACATAATTGGATTTTTCGGATTGCCTTTGCCCACAATAAAAGGATACCTGAATTGTTACTTTTTTATAGGATTTTTTGTTCATCTCTTGTAAAATAGAAGTTGTATTATTTAGATTTCCGAAATATTTATATAGAGAGCTTCGAGGAAAGGAAGATTTTATGAGTACACCTTTATCCAAAGCAGCACCTAGGATGAATAATGCGGAGGATAAAATTTGGACACGGGATTTTGTATTGATTTGTTTATCCAACTTTTTTATTTTTCTAGGGTTTCAAATGACACTGCCCACACTTCCATTATTTGTTGAAAAATTAGGAGGTAACGATCAATTAATCGGATTGGTTGTCGGAATTTTTACATTCTCTGCGCTGTTGATTAGACCTTCTGCAGGTCATGCATTAGAATCGAAAGGAAGACGCTTCGTATACTTAATCGGGTTAAGTATTTTCGTCATCTCTGTTGCATTGTTTGGATTCGCAACGGGGCTGATATTCTTATTTATTTTAAGGATCATTCAAGGTTTAGGTTGGGGATTTTCAACAACGGCATCCGGGACGATTGCAACGGATTTAATACCAGCGAAACGACGTGGGGAAGGAATGGGCTATTACGGATTATCAGGAAACCTTGCCCTAGCGATGGGCCCATCACTAGGATTAGCATTAGTAGGTGTCTTATCGTTTACACAATTGTTTATCATTTGTGCGGCATTAGGGTTAATGGCATTGCTTTTATCCTCAAGAATTAGATTCAAAAAGAGCGAAAAACCTGCTGTTCCTGCAGTCAAATGGGACCTTTATGAAAAAACAGCAATCCCGCCATCGATTTTACTCTTTTTCATTACCGCTACCTTTGGAGGAATCGCTTCGTTCTTACCCTTATATTCTGCTCAAAAAGGGATTGGGGGAATCGAATGGTATTTCCTTCTTTACGCATTAGCGCTAATGGTGACAAGAACATTTGCTGGAAAAATGTACGATCAAAACGGGCACCGTATCGTTTTTCCAATGGGAACACTCCTCATCTTAGGTGCAATGATCTTATTAGCATGGCTGCCAAATAGCTTTGTGCTGTACCTAGCAGCTATCCTTTACGGATTTGGGTTCGGTTCTGTTCAACCTGCTCTGCAAGCATGGTCTGTTCAGTCATCACCAGCGAATCGAAGAGGGATGGCAAATGCCACTTTCTTCTCGTTCTTTGATTTAGGAGTTGGGCTTGGTGCCATTGTTTTTGGGCAAATTGCTTACTTATTTAATTATAGTAGTATATATATTGCTTCAGCTGTTTCCGTGTCAATGGCGATTCTCTTGTATTATACAACAATTCGAAAACATTCCGGGAAACCTATAACTCAATAAAAAGACACAAGGCGACCAACTAGAATAAAACAAGACAACTAGAAGGTCGCTTTTCGACCTGCTGAGCGTGATGACTTTATTCCCTACAAGAGACCAAAACCAACTCTACTATTTACCTACTAGAGGACCTTTTTCCCTTCGTGGGACAGCTTTTTTCCCTTGACGGAATGAGTATCCTCTTTGTTATTTTGGTGAATCCTCTTTCCGCTAATCGTTCTAAAACCTGTGTTTTGAGCATGTCCTAGGATCCTCGTTCCGTTATTGATCTTTTTCAACCTCAATATCCATCATTTTTGCGCTATTAGTGGAACCAGAATTCACTCCACCCCTTTATCAACCGCTTTTCTTTCCGTTATTTGCTTGAAGCCACCGTTTTGAACATGGTCCAGTATCATAATTTACCCTTCAAACATGACAAAGAAAAAGGATAGTTAGCTTCATGGTGAACTAACTATCCCAGCATTATTAATCGAAATTTACCATGTTAAAATAACGAAATAAATCGATCTAATACACCAAGAGCATCCAAAAACACAATGATGATGGCTATTGGAACAACATACTTCATTAGAAAAATCCATCCAGTAAAAAACCCCTTTCCAATTGTAGAACCCTGCTTTAATTCCTCAAACAACATGCTTTTTGAGACCCTTTGAGACAGGAAGATCGAAATAAGTAATGCACCTGATGGAAGCAATATATTACTTACGAGAAAATCAACTAAGTCAAAGAATGTCTTATTAAACAGTGTAACATCTGCCAACACGCCGTACGATAAACAAGAAGGGATACCAACAATAAAAATCAGGATGCCAATCATCCAAGTGTACGGTTTCCTCTTCTTTGGATTATTCTTTGTTAAGGTTGCAACAATGATCTCAACCATCGAGAACGCAGACGTTAATGCTGCAAATAAGAACAAGATTAAAAATGCCAATAAGAAAACAACACCAAACTGCAGCTGATCAAACACAGCAGGTAATACAGCAAAGATTAAAACAGGACCTGCATTAGGTTCAAGGCCAAAAGATAATACTCCTGGAAAAATGGCAAGACCTGCTAACAGCGCAATTAGTATATTCATAATAATAATTGCCAATGCAGAGGTAATAAGGTTTTGTTTTTTAGGTAGATACGATGCATATGTGACCATCGTCGAAGCCCCAACAGACAATGTGAAGAAAGCCTGTCCTAACGCAAATAAAATCGTTTCAGATGTTAAGTTCGTAAAATCAGGCACGAGTAAAAACTCTACCCCTTGCATCGCTCCGTCTAATGTAAGAGAACGAATCACAATAATAAAAAATAAGATATATAATGCTGGCATCATAAATTTACTAGCTTTTTCGATACCCTGTTGAACCCCTTTTGCTACAACAACAATGGTTAATAAAATAAATACTAACTGTGCTAGTAAGGTAGAAATGGGATTAGCAATTGTTTCGCCAAATAACTGTCCATATTGATCTTGTGGCAAACCATGTAAATTGCCTCTTACTGCTTCAATAATATAAAGAATGATCCATCCTCCCACAACGCTATAAAATGATAGGAGAAGGAAGTTTGTAAATACACCAATCTTCCCGACGAAAGACCAGTTTGAATTAGGCTTAAGCTTTCTATACGCACTGATTGCATCACTTTGAGCATTACGTCCAATAACGAATTCTCCAATTAACATTGGAAACCCTAATAATAGGGTAAATAATAGGAAGATGAGAAAGAATGCACCTCCCCCACCAGTGCCCGCTACATATGGGAATTTCCAAATTGCCCCTAAACCAATAGCAGAGCCTGCTGCCGCTAATACAAACCCAAGTTTTGAATTCCACTGCTCATGTTGTTCCATCAATGTTAGTCCCTTTCTTTTAAAAAACGTAAGCACGTTTCATATAGTCTCAAAAAATTATTCTAAGTATAGTATTCCTAATCACGCTAATCGATTATAACATATTAAATTACCGCAAAAAAATGACATTTTAACGAGCCAAGACGTAACCACAATAGTGAAATCCGTGCTCAACTGATATACTTAAACAAAGATGGATACGGTGGAATTAACCATGCGGACCTATCTTGCAAGGGCAAGTTTTGAAATGATTATTTCGTTTTATACGTAAGAGAATCGGTGATAAGATACATCGTTAGTACGTCAGTTATCATAGGATTAATTGTTCATACAAAAGGGGGATTAGACGTGGCTGGTTTGCTTAATGTTGGTGGTCTTTTGCTTGGACTAATTGCTTGGATTCTTCCTGTTGTAAATATTATACGACATAAAGAGCATGATCATCAAAATTGGGTTACATTTTCCATTATGAGCATTGGTGCTTGCGCTATATCGCTATGTTTTCAGATTTTCTACCACAATCATCTTGTAACTATTGAGGATTGGGGGGCTCTTATGGATACAACAGGTGCTTTGGCATACGTAGCAGCAATTCTTCTTACCGTTACAGTGATAATAATGTAGTTGCTCTGACTCTATATCGTAACAGAACAGCCAAGTAGGAGGTTACCTCCTTGGTAGGATGGTTGACATAACGCCCTGTTCCATTGTGTAAAGGGTGATTTTCTTCATTAAAAAGGTTTAATTCGCACGCACAGATTCCTGCGTGTAAATTAAACCGTTAACAACTAAGCTATACTTTCTTTTCTACCTCGAAAGCCTGTAAACTAAAAATCTCTCATATGGATCTTTAAATTGTTCTAAAACTATTTCCTTTTTCAGTTCAAACAGTGTATAGTTATCCAGAAAATACATATAGTCTTCAGATGCATAATATAAAACCACGTCGATTTCGCGACGGTGTTCTTCATACGAATCCAGGATGTTTTTAATAATTTTCATAAAGATTTGGATCGTAAACGGGTTGAAAAAATAAAACCGGTTATCCAATAAATCGATTTGATAATTTTCAGCAATACAATTATAAAATGTTATCTTAGAATCACTTTTTTTATATTTTTTCAAATACCTGTTTTGGTTTTTAATCGTTTCCTTGTATAAGTACTCATTCATTTCAATTCCGACAACAGATGATTGGAAATAGTGATGAATATAAAAAAGAAGTCTACCTTTCCCACAGCCAAAATCAACAACCTGGTCTGAGGGAGAAAGTGAATATTCACTAAATAGTTTCTCAAGCGCACTGTAAGGTGTTGGCTCGTACCGATGATAATGAATTGAATCTGAGAATCCCTTTTGAAATCCACCTGTCTTTATCCCAAGTAAGTCATCATACAGTAATTCTTCCATAGGAACTCCCCTTACTCAAATTAAAAAATTGTAATTTAAAGAACTAACGGGCCTTTTAGGACTCTGGCTTAAGGTTTGCGATTTTAAAAATGAAATAATAATATTTATAAGCAACTATAAGCAATAACATCACTCTTATAGGTACACTATCCATAATAATAAACGGAAATGCTATCATGATATCTGCAAGCAATAAAATTGTTACCTTTTGCTTGACAGTCATTGCACGTTTTTTCACAAAGCTTTCCAAGTGTTTTTTATATATCTTCGTTTGTTTAAACCAGCGTTCGAATTTCTCTGAACCCTTTACAAAGCAAAAAGACGCTAACAACAGCAACGGTGTGGTCGGAATAATTGGTAACACAATGCCAATTACCCCTAATCCAAGTGCAATAAATCCTACTATAATATAAATGATTTTTACAATCGCACTAATTTTTCACTCAGCCTCCTTACATTTCTACCAACCGCTATCATTATATCACTACTAGTCGAAATGCAGATAAGAAGTGTATGTGAAAACTTCCGTACAACTTTATCCAATGCTTAAATTACTTGCTAACAAACTTGTTTATTTCTAGTATTTTTTTCAAGAAAAAAGTTATATTCTATTAATTATACATTATCATAAATTTATTATAGGATATTTTCAAGTTGTAGAAAGGAGCTAAAAAATATGTTTGCTAACGATATGGACAACGTTAACCTCTATCTTGAACGGATTGGTTACAGCGGCTCAAAAAAGCCGACTGTTGCTACGCTTTCAAACCTGCAAGAGTCTCATCTACTTACAATACCTTATGAAAACTTTGATATCTTGAATAACATTCCTTTATCACTAGAAGTCCCTGACATATTCGATAAAATTGTCGTTCGAAGTCGTGGAGGTTATTGCTTCGAACTTAATGCCCTTTTTGGATGGTTACTAGAAAAACTAGGATATCAAGTTACAAATTACTTCGCTCGTTTCTGGCGCGATGAACCAAATCCACCGCCATTGCGTAGACACCACGTTTTACAAGTGGAAGCAGAAGGGAAATACTATTTATGTGATGTTGGTGTTGGAGGAGTCGTCCCCTGCCATCCGATTCAAATGGTACATGATTTCGTTCATAAACAAGGAAATGAAATCTACAAATTAGAAAAAGATTCATATTTTGGATGGATGCTATGTGAGCAGAAAAATGAACAGTGGCATCCCATTTACTCCTTCACCGAAGAACCTCAACTAGCGAAGGATTACATTATGGCTTCTTATTGGTGTGAAAATGCTCCTGAATCGATTTTCACAAAGGGAGCAATGGTAGCAATTCGCACTAAGGAAGGAAGAAAATCGGTTGCCGGTAGAGAATTTCGGATTTTTACTAATGAAGGTATTCAAGCATTCACACCAAGAACTTCGGAAGAATACAGCGAAGAATTGCGAAGACATTTTGGGATTGTACTTGATTGATGGAAAGTAAGATATATCAATAAAGGTTCACCTTTATTCATTCATTATTATGACAGCTAACGTTGGAACTTAGCAATTAATATAAATCTGCGACACTTCTTCACAATAAACCCGGCTTCTTGTCCGAATCTTACTCTGATTCGGACAATTTTATCTAGCACTCTCAATTTTTATCCGAGCATCTTCAAACTCGAACAGTTTTCCTCTTACATATTGGCATTTCTATCCATATTCACTAATCAAAAAAATCATAATAAAAAACCACGCGACACCAAGATGCCATGTGGTTCAAACACTAAAACTTTTTCTAGTAAAATACCTTTACACCGCTTCACTCTTCTTCGCAAGTAAATACTTCTCTACCTCTCTCGCAACCTCACGGCCTTCATTAATCGCCCACACGATTAAGCTTTGACCTCTTCGTGCATCACCAGCTGCATACACACCTTCAACATTTGTTCTGTAATCACCATAAGCTGCCGCCACCTTATTATTACGAGTTTCAACCCCAAATTGCTTCAACAAAGGTTGCTCAGTACCTTCAAAGCCAATTGCCACAAACACAAGCTGGGCAGGCCATACTTTCTCAGTACCAGGAATCTCCTCAAAATAATAGTGTCCATTTTCATCTCGCAACTTTGACATTTGAACAGTATGCAATTCTTTCACATTCCCATGCTCATCTGCCACAATTTTCTTCGTTTGAATCGAATACTGGCGTGGGTCACTGCCAAACTTTGCTTCTGCTTCTTCATATGCATATTCTAACGTGAACACATTTGGCTGTGCTGGCCAAAGATTTTCAGCAGTTCGCATAGCAGGCAACTTAGGATGCTTCCCAAATTGAGTAACACTTTTACACTTTTGACGGAGTGCAGTTGCTACACAATCAGCACCTGTGTCTCCACCACCAATCACAATGACATCCTTTCCTTCAGCGTTGATAAAGTGACCATCTTCAAAGTTTGAATCTAGTAAACTCTTTGTTACGTCTGTTAGGTAGTTCATTGCCATGTGAACGCCGTTTGCCTCTCTTCCTTCAATCACAAGGTCGCGCTGCTTTTGTGCACCTGTACATAAAATAACCGAATCATATTGCTGCTTAAGTTCTTCCGCTGTAATGTCTTTCCCTACTTCCGTATTAACGATAAAATCAATACCTTCTTGCGTTAATAAGTTGATACGACGCTCTACCACATCTTTTTCAAGCTTCATGTTAGGGATGCCATACATTAACAAACCACCTGGACGATCAGCGCGCTCATAGACTGTCACCGTGTGACCGGCTTGATTCAATTGATCTGCAGCTGCAAGACCTGCTGGACCTGAACCAATTATAGCTACCTTTTTACCCGTGCGCATTTTAGGAATACGCGGTTTAATCCACCCATTTTCGAACCCTTTATCAATGATTGTTCGTTCAATATTCTTGATTGTAACAGCAGGGTCAGAGATGGCAACCGTACAAGAACCTTCACAAGGTGCAGGACAAACGCGTCCTGTAAATTCAGGAAAGTTGTTTGTTAATAAGAGACGATCTAATGCCTCTTTCCATCTTCCGCGGTAAACTAAATCATTCCACTCTGGAATTAAGTTGTGAATTGGGCAGCCTGTGGTCCCTCCTTGGATTTCCATTCCGATATGACAGAAAGGAGTCGCGCAGTCCATGCACCGCGCTCCTTGCTGACTTAACATCTCATCAGTGAAAGGGGATGAATACTCCTTCCAGTCACTTACCCTGGTTAACGGATTTCTTTCTTTTGACTTTTGGCGTTGATACTCCATAAATCCTGTTGCTTTTCCCATTATTCTTTCTCCTCCCCTAGTTCACCTGTGCTTCTAGATTTTTTATCGTCGTTTTTGTATCTTCTTCTGCATTTGCTTGGAAAGCATTCATAATCGCTTGTTCTTCCGGTAACCCTGCTTCTTTATGCTCTTCAATACTTTTTATCATCCGCTTATAATCTTTTGGGATTACCTTTACAAACTTTTCAACATTCGAATCCCAATCTTCAAGCACCTTTCCAGCTTTCACACTTCCTGTATAGATAAAATGGAACAAGACGGTTTCCCACAATTCACTTATTTCAGCTTGTTCTTCAAGTGATTCAAATTCAATCATGTCTTTATTGCAAAGTGACATAAACTCATCCGTATCGTCTGGTAACACATATGCAATACCACCTGACATACCTGCTGCAAAGTTCTTACCGACATTTCCTAAAATCGTCACTCGACCGCCTGTCATATATTCAAGTCCATGATCACCAATGCCTTCAACCACTACATTTGCACCACTGTTACGGACAGCAAACCGCTCACCTGCTTTGCCGCTGATATATGCTTCACCACTAGTCGCACCAATAAATGCAACATTACCTGCAATCACATTTTCTGTTGGATTAAATTTTGAATCTTCCGGTGCCTTCACAATGATTTTCCCACCAGAAAGACCTTTTCCTAGATAGTCATTCGCATCGCCAATTAAGTGAAGTGACATGCCACTTGGAATAAATGCTCCAAAGCTTTGGCCTGCTGAACCATGGAAGCGAAGTGTAATCGTCTCTTCAGGAAGACCTTCTTCTCCGTATCGTTTTGAAATTTCACTACCGATGATCGTTCCAACCACACGATTTACATTTGAAATTGGCAGTGCATAATCAACTGGCATTTGATCTTCGATAGCAGGTTGAACAGCTGAAAGCAATGCTTTCATATCTAACGATTCTTCTATTTTATGGTTTTGAGGTGTTGTAAACGTACGAACTCCCTCTGGCATATATAATAACGTCGATAAATCAAGATGCTTGGCCTTCCAATGGCTTTTTGCACGATCGCTTACCTGTAATACATCTGTGCGACCAACCATTTCATCCACTGTTTTAAAGCCTAGCTCTGCCATCAGTTCACGAACCTCTTCAGCCACAAAACGCATGAAATTCACAACATATTCTGGCTTACCCATAAATTTCTTACGAAGTTCTGGGTTCTGTGTCGCAACACCGACAGGACAAGTATCCTTATGACATACGCGCATCATGACGCAACCAAGCACTACTAGTGGCGCTGTAGCAAACGCGAATTCTTCTGCCCCAAGAAGTGCCGCCATGACAACATCTTTCCCTGTCATTAACTTCCCATCAGTTTCTAAAACAACTCGTTCACGCAATCCGTTTAACATCAATGTTTGATGTGCTTCCGCAAGGCCGATTTCCCACGGTAAGCCTGCATGCTTAATACTTGTTTTTGGTGAAGCACCTGTTCCACCATCATATCCACTGATAACAATTACATCAGCTGCCCCTTTTGCCACACCTGCTGCAATCGTTCCAACACCAGCTTTAGATACAAGCTTGACACTAATACGTGCGTCGCGATTTGCATTTTTTAAATCATGAATGAGCTGTGCTAAATCTTCTATAGAATAAATGTCATGGTGTGGTGGTGGTGAAATCAAACCAACGCCTGGTGTTGAACCACGAACCTCTGCAACCCATGGGTACACTTTGTTACCTGGTAGCTGTCCACCTTCCCCTGGTTTTGCACCTTGAGCCATTTTAATTTGTAATTCATCAGCATTCACTAAATAGTGACTTTTCACTCCAAAGCGGCCTGATGCAACCTGCTTAATCCCACTGCGGCGATTGTCACCATTTTCGTCTAGGATATAGCGTCGTGAATCCTCGCCACCTTCACCACTATTGCTTTTCCCACCTAAACGATTCATCGCAATTGCCAATGCTTCATGTGCTTCTTGACTGATTGACCCAAATGACATAGCTCCAGACTTGAAGCGTCGAACAATCGAGTCAACTGATTCTACTTCCTCAATTGGAACAGGCTTTCTTGTTTGGTTAAATGACAATAGATTTCGCAAAAATCCGAGACGCTCTTCATTTGCTGCGTCAGAGTATTTTTTAAATAATTCATAATCGCCATTTCTTGTTGCCCACTGTAACATATGAATGGTTGTTGGATTAAACGCGTGGTGCTCGCCATCTTTTCTCCATTGGAAGTCACTGCCTGTTTCTAAAATGTTATTTTCACTCGTATACGCTTGTTGGTGTCTGATTGTAGCTTCCTTTGCAATCGTTTCTAAATCAATTCCGTTGATTTGTGAAGCCGTACCACTGAAATACCGCTCAATCACGTCTTTTCCAATTCCAACAGCTTCAAAAATTTGTGCACCACGATAGCTTTGCACCGTTGAAATTCCCATTTTTGACATGACCTTTACAACTCCTTCAGTCATAGCCGATACATAGGTGCTTACTGCTTCTTGGTAGCTGACTCCAAGTGTATTTTCCACAACAGCTTGCTGATATGAAGCATAAGTTAAATACGGGTTAATCGCATCTGCACCATAACCGATTAAAGTTGCCAAGTGATGAACCTCTCTTGCCTCACCGGTTTGCACGAGTAAGCTCACCTTCGTACGATTTCCTTGACGTACAAGGTGATGATGTAATGCACTAACAGCTAGTAACGCAGGAATTGCAATTCTTTGTTCGTTCATTTCTTTGTCTGATAAAATTAAAATACTTACTCCAGCAGCGATTGCTTGCTCAGCTTCCTGAAATACTTTATTTAACGCACCTTCAAGATCATGTTCAAAAAGGGTATCAATTACAGCACACTTAAATTCTTGCTGGCCAAGTATTTCCTCTACGTCGCCATTTGTTAAAATCGGTGTTTCAAGATGAATTCGATGTGCATTTATTTCATTCGGGTGCAGCAAATTCCCTTCAGGTCCTAAATAAGTGACTGTAGATGTCACAATATGCTCACGAATCGAATCAATTGGTGGATTTGTGACTTGCGCAAACGTTTGTTTAAAATAATTGAATAACGATTGCGGAAGGTCTGACAGGACAGCAAGTGGACTGTCATTTCCCATGGATCCAATTGGGTCCTTGCCCTCTGTAATAATAGGAAGTAAATACTTTTGAACATCCTCAAACGTATAACCAAACGCTTTTTGACGAACCACAATATCTTTAACAACCTCACCAGCTTCTTCCTTTTTCTCGATCCGAACGATTTGTTCGTTTAACCATTGCTGGTATGGGTATGCTTTTGAAAGATCCGATTTAATTTCTTCATCCGAAATGATGCGGCCTTCTTCAAAATCAATCAACAGCATTTTCCCGGGGCTAAGTCGATCCTTGTACACCACGTTTTCTGGCTTTATATCAATAACACCTACTTCTGATGAGAAGATAATGTGATCGTCATTTGTCACATAGTAACGAGCAGGACGTAGTCCATTCCGGTCTAAAATGGCACCAACTTGTTTTCCATCTGTAAATGAAATGGCTGTTGGTCCATCCCATGGTTCCATCATCGTGCTGTGGTATTCGTAAAAAGCTCGTTTTTCTTTGGAGATATGAGGGTTTTCTGACCAAGGCTCTGGAATTAACATCATCGCTGCATGTGCAGGTTTACGTCCTGATAACACAAAGAATTCAAGAGCATTATCTAAAATTGATGAGTCACTTCCATCAGTATCTAAAATCGGGAGAACTTTTTCTAAATCTTCTCCAAAAGCCTCTGAGACAAATTGTTGCTCACGTGCCTTCATCCAGTTGATATTGCCTCGAAGCGTGTTGATTTCACCGTTATGAATGAGGTAGCGGTTTGGATGAGCTCTTTCCCAGCTTGGGAAGGTATTGGTACTAAAGCGAGAGTGTACTAGTGAAAAAGCTGATACGAACTCTTCATCCTGCAAGTCCAAATAAAATGCATCAACCTGTTCAGGCGTTAATAACCCTTTATAGACTATTGTTCTGCTAGAAAGACTCGCACAGTAAAAGCGTAACTCTCGTTCAATTGCGAAACGCTCTGCTTGTTTTCTAATAATATATAACTTACGCTCAAATGCTAAATCATCTGTTATGCTTTCACTTGCTCCAATAAAAACCTGGCGAATTACTGGACATGTTTCTCTGCCTGTTTTTCCAATTTTCTCTGGATCAACCGGAACACTTCTCCACCCAAGTAAGTTTTGGCCTTCTTGTTCAACCAATCTAGCAAACTCATCTTCAATTTTTACACGTTCTTCATCATTTATCGTAAAAAACATCATCCCAACGCCATAGCGTCCTTTTTCAGGAAGATTCATGTCTATACATTGATTACGAAAATATTGATCAGGAATTTGAACCATTAACCCAGCGCCATCTCCAGTAAGTGGATCACTTCCTTGTCCCCCTCGATGATCCAATTGACAAAGCATTTGTAATCCCTTTTTCACAATATCATGTGAAGGTCTGCCTTTAATATTAGCGTATAAGCCAATTCCACATGCATCATGTTCAAAAGTAGGATTATAAAGACCTTGTTCCTTTGGTACTTGATTATATGTCATCATTATCTCCCCTATTTTCCGTTATTTTTCTCTCTGCTTTCATTTTAGGTTCAATTTTTAATATAAACAATATATCATTTAGAACGAAACATTCTTGATTACAGATTAATCACTTGTCCTTTTACAATTGTTCTTCGGTCAAAGAACAATTTTGGACAAATTTGGCAGGATAAAAATGTAAACCCTTACAAAGATTTCCACTTTTTGTTAATATTTTAATTCTCAGGATTCACTTGGCTTATAACCGTTGTTTTATTACAAAGAACTTTTCCTATTATTTCAATAGTTAGCCGGTCGGTCTTTTCAAATCGATATGATTCATATATGATTTAGATAAAACCAATCTATTTTCAGAATAAGAAAAACGCAAGCGCCTTGATTAAAGACGAAGGCATTCAACTTAATGAAGGGAGAAATGATATGGAACTACGTCAATTACGTTATTTTATTGAAGTCGCGGAACGTGAGCATGTTACTGCTGCTGCAGAACACCTTCATGTAGCACAATCTGCAATTAGCTTACAGATTTCAAAGCTTGAGGATGAACTTGGGGTAACATTATTTGAGCGTGTCGGAAGAAATGTAAAGCTAACACAAATCGGGAAAATCTTTTTAGTTTATACAAAGAGAGCCATTCAATCTATTGATTTTGCCAAAGCCAAAATTGACGAATATTTAGACCCAGAACACGGATCGATAAATATCGGCTACCCTACTAGCTTGGCAAACCATTTACTGCCACTCGTCATTTCGGCCTATAAAGCAGAACACCCGAATGTCAGCTATCATTTACGACAAGGCTCTTACAAAGATTTAATTGAAGCCGTCAAAACCGGTGACATTGGCTTAGCATTTCTTGGACCCATTCCTATCGATGAGCCTGAATTAGAGACACACATTTTATTTTCTGAACGATTATCAGCGATTGTCCCATCCACACATCCATTAGCTTCAAGAAAGACACTTACTTTAAATGAATTACAAAATGATGAGTTTGTATTATTTCCTAAAGGCTATGTTCTTTACGACCTTGCCGTTAAAGCATGTCAACAAGCTGGCTTTGACCCTAAAGTATCGGCGGAAGGAGAAGACATGGATGCCATTAAAGGTCTTGTGGCAGCTGGGATAGGGGTGAGTTTGTTACCAGAGGGCACGTTTTATGATCGAACAACCCGCCGAACGATTAAAATACCAATTGATGCACCACAAGTGAAACGTACAGTTGGGATCATAACATCTAAAAATCGTGAATTAGCTCCAACCGAAAAAGTGTTTTATTTATTTGTAAAAGACTTTTTCTCAGTATTAGAACAATACCAATAATCCAAAAAAATGAAATATTTTCTAATACTACAGTAAGACATCCCATCAGTACTAGCGGATTTCCTTCTATTGATGGGATTCTTTCGGATAAATTTGCTCTCATTTAGGTGATGAAATGAACTTAGATGGATGATTTTACATACCATTGCTTTTATCAGAGCATGAAGTAAACTTTGGAACCTGATTTTAAAAAAGTTGCTTTCATCCACCTGATGAAGCAAACTTTGGTGCTCGATTTTTCACAAAGTTGCTTTCATCTACCTCATGAGGCAAACTTTGGTGACCGATTTTTCATAAAGTTGCTTTCATCTACCTCATGAGGCAAACTTTGGTGCTCGATTTTTCATAAAGTTGCTTTCATCTACTTGATGAAGCAAACTTTCATGCTCGATTTTTCGTAAAGTTGCTTTCATCTACCTGATGAAGCAAACTTTGATAGCCGATTTTTCATAAAGTTGCTTTCATCTACCTGATGAGGCAAACTTTGATAGCCGATTTTTCATAAAGTTGCTTTCATCTACCTCATGAAGCAAACTTTGGTGCTCGATTTTTCATAAAGTTGCTTTCATCTACCTGATGAAGCAAACTTTCATGCTCGATTTTTCGTAAAGTTGCTTTCATCTACCTGATGAAGCAAACTTTCATGCTCGATTTTTCATAAAGTTGCTTTCATCCACCTGATGAAGCAAACTTTGGTGCTCGATTTTTCACAAAGTTGCTTTCATCTACCTCATGAGGCAAACTTTGGTGCTCGATTTTTCATAAAGTTGCTTTCATCTACCTCATGAGGCAAACTTTGGTGCTCGATTTTTCATAAAGTTGCTTTCATCTACC
>Ga0180215_1000682_pt1 | contig 40970 bp, 41 predicted proteins | sample eDN3rd37CBELigBY_FD_128871 | JGI IMG/M metagenome (GOLD analysis project Ga0180215, IMG submission 128871) | Enriched backyard soil microbial communities from Emeryville, California, USA - eDNA 3rd pass 37_C BE-Lig BY (version 2) (version 2) | ecosystem: Environmental > Terrestrial > Soil >...
AGGAAGGCTCAGCGGCGAACGGTGACGGCCTTGAGGGCTATGCCGCTCGACGGCGCAACCTAGCTTGCCGCCCGCTCGCCCCTGGGCCGCCATCACGGCGCACACGAAAGCCTGCCGCACACGACGGCCCACCAACCACTCACGTACGCCCTGTTCATCGCGCCTAAAGCCGGGCCTCCCGCCCGGCCGATCAACCACGCCCAACCTCACCCTTGACTGCCAGCGCGAAAGCTAGCGCGGTCTCAGAAGACCGCGAACCACATCGCGATGTAGTGCAGGATCGCCGCCACCGCGGTGCAGGCGTGGAAGAACTCGTGGTGACCGAACGTGGTCGGCCACGGGTTCGGCCACTTCAGCGCGTACAGCACGCCGCCGATCGAGTACAGCGCGCCGCCGACGATCAGCAGCACCACCGCCGCGACCCCGGCGCCGTCGGTGATCGGGCCGATGAACCAGGCCGCCACCCAGCCCAGCAGGATGTACAGCGGGGTGCCCACCCAGCGCGGCGCCGACGGCCACAGCATCTTCAGCAGCACCCCGGCGGTCGCGCCGCCCCACACGATCCAGAACAGCACCATGCCGTCGTTCTCCGGCAGCGCCAGCAGCGCGAACGGCGTGTAGCTGCCCGCGATGAAGATGAAGATCATCGAGTGGTCCAGGCGCTTCATCCACTTGCGCGCCGTGGGGGACGTCCAGTTCACCCGGTGGTAGGCGCCGCTGACGGCGAACATCGCGACGATCGTGATGGTGTAGATCAGCGTGGCGATCCCGGCGCGGGTGCCCTGCAGGGCCCATGAGACCGACACCAGCGTCGCCCCGGCGATCGCCGCGACGACGGCCGCATAGACGTGGATCCAGCCACGGGCGCGGGGTTTACCGATGAAGTTGGCGACACCGTCGACGACGGCTTCCGGGAAGTCCTCCGCGCCGTCGGACCGGTTGGGGGATTTCCCGGAATCGGTGGCGTCCATCGATCGCGTCATGTCACCTCCAACTCTGCCATGAGCCGACCAGGTCCCTGCCCTGAATCTCGTGCGCACGCGAGGAGCAATACGCTCAGACTAGACAGTAGTCTGGGTTCCCGTGGAGCTCATTCCCCCGCGTCTCAAGGAGCCGGCCTACCGGCTGTACGAGATGCGGTTGCGCCAGGAGTTGGCGCATTCCAAATCCCAACTGCCGCGCCATATTGCCGTGCTGTGCGACGGCAACCGCAGATGGGCGCGTGATCTCGGACACGACGACGTCAGCTACGGCTACCGCGCGGGGGCCCGCAAGATAGCCGAGATGCTGCGCTGGTGCCAGGACGCCGGCATCGAGATGGCCACCGTCTACCTGCTGTCCACCGAGAACCTGCAGCGTGACCCCGACGAGCTCAACCCGCTGATCGACATCATCACCGACGTCGTCGAGGAGATCTGCGCGCCGTCCAACCACTGGAGCGTGCGCACCGTCGGTGATCTGGAGCTGCTCGGCCAGGAGCCCGCGCGCCGGGTGCGCGAGGCCGTGGAGTCCGCCGACGCGGCCCCCGGGTCCTTCCACGTCAACCTGGCCGTCGGCTACGGCGGCCGTCAGGAGATCGTCAACGCGGTGCGCCAGCTGCTGGCCAAGGAGATCGCCAACGGCAAGACCGGCGAACAGCTGATCGAGGCGGTCACCGTCGACGCGATCTCCGAGAACCTCTACACCTCCGGCCAACCCGACCCCGACCTGGTGATCCGGACCTCGGGGGAGCAGCGGCTGTCGGGATTCCTGCTGTGGCAGAGCGCCTACTCGGAGATGTGGTTCACCGAGGCGTACTGGCCGGCGTTCCGCCGCGTCGACTTCCTGCGCGCGCTGCGCGACTACACCGCCCGGCACCGGCGCTTCGGTCAGTGACGCGCCGGTGATGACACACTGAGAGCATGGCTGCGCTGTCCGCGGTCGTCTTCGCCCTCAGCTGGTGGCTGGGGCTGTACCTGCTGGCGCGCGATCCGCGTAAACCCGTGTTGGTGCTGGCGGCGATCGGCCTGACCAGTTTCGCCGCCGTGGTCGCGCTGGACGCGGTGCGCACCGTCGGCGGCGCAGACGGGCTCGGCCGTGTCGAGGTGTACCTGGTCACCGTGCCCGGAATCGCGTGGTTCGCGGTGCTTCTCGAGCTGTCCCACCCCCGCGACACCTGGCGCAGCCGCGCCGGTGAACTCGGCCTGGTGGCCGTCGTCGCCGCGGTGGCGTTCGCCGGGGCCGCACTGGCAGGCAGTGTCGACGGGCCGCTGCGGGCGGGGCACTGGGTGATGTTCGCCGCGATCTCGGCGTCGTCGCTGGGGGCGATGGTGCACGCGGTGGTGCGCCGGGCCCAGCCCCGGCCGGTGGTGGGATTCGTGATCGTCGCGACGCTGTTCTTCGCGCTGGGCAACGCGATCCTGGTCATCCCGCTGGGGCTGGTGCCGAGTTGGTTGGCGCTGGCGTCCACCGGGTTCGACGTGGCGCTGCTGGGCGTCGCGGTGGCGATCGGGGATGCGTTCGACGAGGGGCAGGCGCTGCGCGCCGACATGCTGCGCTCGTTCGTGGCGACGGCGGTGGTGGCGGTGCTGTTCGGCGGGCAGGCGCTGGTCGTGCTGGCCGTGACCGGCGCCGACGGGCCGGTGCGCACCGGGCTGACGGCGCTGCTGTTCACCAGCCTGGGGGTGGCGATCGCGATCAACGTGCTGGCCGACCCGCTGGCCGGGCTGCTGGACCGGCTGGCGTTCTCGCACTCGCCTGCGCTGCGCGCCGACCGCGCCGCGCTGCGCAGCACCGAGGCGGCGCTACCGCTGCGCAGGGACAACCCACTCGACGACGTCGACGAGGAGACCTTCGCCCGGCTCACCCGCCGCGCGCTCGGCCACTACGGCGATCTGCCGAAGCTGGTGGCCAGCCCGCTGACCCGGCTGCCGATCATCGACGAACGGTTGGCCGCCCGCGGCGCCCCCGATCATCCGCTGGAGCGGGCCAACGAGCTCAAGGCGCTGCTGGCCGAGCGGATCGCCGCGCTCAAGCCCCGCGACGGCCGTGACTTCGGCACGACGGAGGAGTGGCGGCACTACAACTCGCTGTACTTCCCGTACGTCGTCGGGGTGCGGGCCTACGCCCAGAACGCCACCGCCGCCGGACTCGACCCGGTCGCCCGCCAGGCGTGGCAGTGGTTCGTCACCGAGGTGCCGCAGCGCTCGCTGCACAACTGGCAGAACGCCGCGGCGCGGGTGATCGCCGCCGATCTGCGCGGCAGCCTGGTGGCCACCCGCGACTGATCCCACCGGCGCTCGCAGGGTTGACAAAACCCCGCTGACCTGCGGTTGGCAGTGGTTGGCAGCGTCTGGCGTACACCTGGCAGCGGCTGATCCGCAGGGTCAGACCCATGAGCCACGCCATGAGCGCCACCCGCACCGGCCCGACCGACTCGCTGCTGCGGTTCGCCCTCCGCGCCGACGTCACCCTGTGCGCGGCGGTGGGCCTGCTGATCGCCACCGCCGCCGATCCGCTCGGCCGGGCGTCCGGACTGTCGACCACCGCCGAGTGGATCGCCGGCGTCGCGCTGGTCGGCTACGGCAGCGCGCTGTACCTGTGCGCCGGGGTGCCGCAGGTGCGGCGCGTCGGGGTGGCGGTGCTCGCGGGCAACGTCGCCTTCGCCCTCGGGGCGGTGGTCGTGGTGGCCGCCGGCTGGCTGTCGCTGACCGAGTTCGGCGCCGTCGAGGTGCTCACCTTCGCCGCGCTCACCCTGGGCCTGGCCGCCCTCCAGTACCGCGGGGTGCGTCGTCTCGACGCGGCCCCTTCATGACCGGTCCGGAGCCGCCGTCGTCTCGAGGTTGCGGCGTCGGCTCCGGAACGGTCCCAAGCCCTCCCCAAACCCCAGAAAACCGGGAAACCCCCGAGAAGAGAGGAAAGTCCGATGACCGCACTGTCCCTGCCCAAGCTCAACGAGGCCACCGACTCGCTGCTGCGCTTCGCGATGCGGGCCGACGCGGTGCTGACCGGTCTGGCCGGGATCGCCGGCCTGCCGTTGGCCCGCTGGATGGCCGAGATGTCCGGCACCACTGTCGGTTTCGAGTACGCGATGTCGGCGTTCTTCATCGTGTACGGGGTGATCGTGCTGGCGCTGGCCGCGCTGGCGGATCTCAGGCGCGCCGGCCTGGCGGTGATCATCGCCAACGCCGTCTACACCGTCGGCGCCGTGGCGCTGGTGTTGTCGGGGGTCTTCGCGCTGACCACGATCGGCGTGGTGGCGGTCCTGGCGACCGGCGTATACACGCTGGCGTTCGCCGAACTGCAGTACCAGGGCTGGCGCCGGCTGACCCGTTGACCGGTGCCGTTCGGGGCCGGGGCTGCCGCCGGGCGCCCCGGCCCGTCCTGAATTGACGGCTACGACACGAATTTGCCTCGACAGTCCACGAAACTCCCCGGAAAGCGGTGTTTACGCGTCCGATCCCGCTAAGGTGCGACGAGTCGAACCCGCCGGGCGGCGGGTCCGATCACCTACGCGTGCCGGTACCCGCACCGGCCGGATGACGACTCGAAGGGGCAATGCACATGCAGGTCACCGCGTTTGCTGCGGCACAGAACGCACGGCTGTTGGAGTCGGGCGGTGTCAGTGCCGACGGTTTTCCGATGACCAGCTGCCAGGTCGCGAGCTTCCCGATCCAGATGACGGTTCCCCTGGTGCTGTCGGTGTACGCCAGCGGCGGCACCGAGTACCAACCGCATCGCTACATCATCGCGAAGTCCCCGGAGGGGGAGCGGGTCGGTCTGCTCGAGTTCGCCTGGGAGTGGCCCGACAATCCCGGTGTGCCGCTGAAGTTCCGCGTCTTCGCCCACCACCTGCCGATGACCGCGTACGGGCCCGGCGTCTACACCATCGGTCTCTACGAGGACCCCGAGGGCGGCGAGCCGGAGTTCGAGTTCCCGCTGCCGATCCTGCGGGTCAACCCGCTCACCGGGGCTCCGTAACCCCGACAGCTCGGTCGTCTACAGCTTGCGTAGCCGCAGCCGGTTGATGGAGTGGTCGGCGTCCTTGCGCAGCACCAGCGTCGCGCGCGGCCGGGTCGGCAGAATGTTCTCGATCAGGTTGGGCCGGTTGATCGAGTTCCAGATGTCGCGGGCGGCGAAGACCGCCTGCTCGTCGGTCAGCGTCGCGTAGTGGTGGAAGTGCGACTGCGGGTCGGCGAACGCCGTCGAGCGCAGATCCAGGAACCGGTCGATGTACCACCGCTCGATGTCCTCGATGCGCGCGTCGACGTACACCGAGAAGTCGAACAGGTCCGACACCATCAGCGTCGGACCGGTCTGCAGGACGTTGAGGCCCTCCAGGATCAGGATGTCGGGGTGCCGCACGATCTGCTTCTCGCCGGGCACGATGTCGTAGAGCAGATGTGAGTACACCGGCGCGCACGCCTTGTCGGCCCCCGACTTCACCGCGGTGACGAACCGCATCAGCGCCCGCCGGTCGTAGCTTTCGGGAAAGCCCTTACGGCCGATGAGGTTTCGTCGAACCAGCTCGGCGTTGGGGTACAGGAAGCCGTCGGTGGTGACCAGGTCGACCCGCGGGTGATGCTCCCAGCGGGCCAGCAGCGCCTGCAGCACGCGCGCGGTGGTCGACTTCCCGACCGCGACACTGCCCGCGACCCCGATGATGAACGGCACCGGCCGATCCGGGTTCTGTTGCGGCTCACCGAGGAACTCCGCCGTCGCCGAGAACAACCGCTGCCGTGCGGCGACCTGCAGATGGATCAGCCGGGCTAGCGGGAGGTAGACCTCCTCGACCTCCAGCAGGTCGATTTTCTCGCCGATACCCCGAAGCTTCTGCAGCTCTTCCTCGGTCAGCTTCAGCGGCGTCGACATGCGCAGATTCCGCCACTGACTCCGGTCGAACTCCACGTATGGGCTGGGTTCGCTCAGCCGCGCCATGCGCCCAGTGTTGCATCTACCGTTGACGGCATGAACGCCAGCACCTCGGTTTCGTTGGTTCGGGAGTACCTGCTGCTCGGTCTGCGCTTCGACCGCATCGAGGAGGGTTACGTCGACTCGTTCACCGGCGATCCCGCGCTGCGGCAGCTGGTGGCCGCCGAACCGCGGCCCGACCCCGCCGATCTGGCCCGCCAGGCCGAGCGTTTGGCCGCCGAGGTCCCGTCGGCCGGACTGGAGCCCGAGCGCGCCGACTACATCGCTGCGCACCTGCGCGCGCTGGCCTGCGCGGGCCGCAAGTTCGCCGGTGAGGACGTCGGTTTCGTCGACGAGGTGGCGGCCTACTTCGACGTGCACATCAGCAAGGGCGACCCGGAGCGGTACCGGGAGGCGCACCGCCGGCTCGACGAGGTGCTCGACGGCTCGGGGCCGCTGGCCGAACGGATGCAGGCCTACCGCGCGGCCGAGGAGATCCCGCCCGCCCGCCTGGAGGAGGCCATCCACGCGTTCTCCAGCGCGCTGCGCGACCGGGTGCGCGCGGAGTACCCGTTGCCCGACACCGAGACCATCACCTACGAGGTGGTGACCGACAAGCCGTGGTCGGGGTTCAACTACTACCTGGGCAACTACACCTCGACGGTGGCGGTCAACGCCGACCTCAAACAGCAGATGTCGAACCTGCCGCGGCTGGTCGCCCACGAGTCCTATCCGGGCCACCACACCGAGCACTGCCGCAAGGAGGCGGGTCTGGTCGAGCGCCGCGGACAGGCCGAGCAGACGATCTTCCTGGTCAACACGCCGCAGTGCCTGATGGCCGAGGGGCTGGCCGACCTGGCGCTGTACGCCGCGATCGGCCCGGAGTGGGGGAGCTGGGCCGCCGAGATCTACGCCGACCTGGGGCTGCGGTTCGACGGCGAGCGGGCGCAGGCGGTCTCGGAGGCGACGGCCGCGCTGGCCGACGTGCGCCAGGACGCGGCGCTGATGCTGCACGACGAGCACCGCGACGTCGACGAGGTGGTCGAGTTCCTCAAGCGCTGGCTGCTGGTCAACGACGAGCGGGCCCGCCAGATGCTGCGGTTTCTGTCCTCGCCGCTGTGGCGGGCCTACACCAGCACCTATGTCGAGGGGTACCGGTTGCTGCGCGAATGGCTGGACGCCCGCCCGGACGGCGTCAGCCTCACCCAGCGGTTCACCACGCTGCTCGACGAGCCGCTGATCCCGTCGTCGCTGCGCGCCGCCTGACCCCTGCCGAACGTGGGTTACCCGCACGCCCCCCGGGCCGTTGGCGTGCGTTAATCCCACACTCGGCGGCCGAAGTGAGGGCGATTAGGCTGAACCCCATGACTGCAGACCCCGTGACCTCCACTTCTGCCGCTCCGGGCGCCGAGTACGCCGAGACCGCGAGTGCCGCCTACCGGGCCGCGCTGGAGGTCATCGAGCAGGTCGAGCCGCGGGTTGCCGCGGCGACCCGCAAGGAGCTTGCCGACCAGCGTGATTCGCTCAAGCTGATCGCCAGCGAGAACTACGCCTCGCCGGCGGTGCTGCTGACGATGGGCAGCTGGTTCTCCGACAAGTACGCCGAGGGCACGGTCGGGCACCGCTTCTACGCCGGCTGCCAGAACGTCGACACCGTCGAGGCGCTGGCCGCCGAGCACGCCCGCGAACTGTTCGGCGCGCCGTACGCCTACGCGCAGCCGCACTCCGGTATCGACGCCAACCTGGTCGCGTTCTGGGCCATCCTGGCCACCCGCGTGCAGGAGCCGGAGCTGGCCGCCCAGGGCGCCAAGCACGTCAACGACCTGTCCGAGGAGGACTGGGAGAAGCTGCGCAACAAGCTCGGCAACCAGCGGCTGCTGGGCATGTCGCTGGACGCCGGCGGTCACCTCACCCACGGCTTCCGGCCCAACATCTCGGGCAAGATGTTCTATCAGCGCAGCTACGGCACCGACCCGGAGACCGGGTTGCTCGACTACGACGCCGTCGCCGCGGCGGCCCGCGAGTTCAAGCCGCTGATCCTGGTCGCCGGCTACTCGGCGTATCCGCGCCGGATCAACTTCGCCAAGATGCGCGAGATCGCCGACGAGGTGGGCGCCACCCTGATGGTCGACATGGCGCACTTCGCGGGCCTGGTCGCGGGCAAGGTGTTCACCGGTGACGAGGACCCGGTGCCGCACGCGCACGTCACCACGACGACGACGCACAAGTCGCTGCGCGGCCCGCGCGGCGGCATGGTGCTGGCCCAGCCGGAGTACGCCGACGCGGTGGACAAGGGCTGCCCGATGGTGCTCGGCGGCCCGCTCGCCCACGTGATGGCCGCCAAGGCCGTCGCGCTGGCCGAGGCCCGCCAGCCGGCGTTCCGCACCTACGCGCAACGGGTGGCCGACAACGCCAAGGCGCTGGCCGAGGGCTTCCTGAAGCGGGGCGCGCGGCTGGTCACCGGCGGCACCGACAACCACCTGGTGCTGCTCGACGTCACCTCGTTCGGGCTGACCGGCCGGCAGGCCGAGTCGGCGCTGCTGGACTCCGGCGTCGTCACCAACCGCAACGCGATCCCGGCCGACCCGAACGGCGCCTGGTACACCAGCGGCATCCGGTTGGGCACCCCGGCGCTGACCAGCCGCGGCTTCGGTCCCGAGGATCTGGACCGGGTGGCCGAGCTGATCGTCGACGTGCTGTCCAACACCCAGCCGCAGGGCACGTCGAAGGCCAAGTACACGCTGGCCGACGGCACCGCCGAGCGGGTGCACGCGGCGGCCTCGGAGCTGCTGGCGGCCAACCCGCTGTACCCCGGTCTGACGCTGTGACGAAGGGCAAATAACAGATCAGCCACGCCGGTGCGGGAATTTTACGATTCCCACAACTTTGGGTTACTGTTACCGCATGGCACAGAAACCTGTCCCCAATGCGCTGACCCTTGAGTTGGAGCCGGTCGTGCAGCAGGAGCTGCGTCGGCACCTGGACACCGAGGAAGTCTGGTACGCCCACGACTATGTGCCGTTCGAGCAGGGGGAGAACTTCGCCTTCCTCGGTGGACGGGACTGGGATCCGTCGCAGGTCACCCTGCCCAAGGACGTCACCGACGCCCTCGAGATCCTGCTGATCACCAAGGACAACCTCGCCGGCTACCACCGCGAGTTCGTGTTCAGCTTCATCCTCGAGGAGAAGTGGGGCCGCTGGATCGGCCGCTGGACCGCCGAGGAGCAGCTGCACGCGATCGCGCTGCGCAACTACCTCATCGTCACCCGTGAGATCGACCCGGACGCCAACGAAGAGGTCCGCGTCAAGCACGTGATGAAGGGCTACCGCGCCGACGACTACAGCCAGATCGAGCGGCTGGTGTTCATGGCGTACTTCGAGCGCGCGCACGCGGTGTTCTGCCGCAACCTCGAGGCCAAGATCACCGAGCCGGTGCTCAAGAGCCTGGTGGGCCGGATCGCCAAGGACGAGGAGCGTCACGAGGAGTTCTTCGCCAACCTGGTCGGGTACCTGCTGACGACCGACCGGGACGAGACCGTCGACGCGATCGCGCGGCGCGCGGCCGAGTTGGGCGTCGTGGGCGGCGACATCGAGCAGTACGCGGACAAGGTGGCCAACGTGGCTGCGGCGGGCATCTTCGGCGACGCCGAACTGCGCAAGGTGATCAGCGACCGGATCGCCGCGTGGGGGCTGGCCGACGAGCCCAAGCTAAGCCAGTTCATCACCGCGTAACCTGCGCGTCACGACATATAACACGGGGCGGCAAAGACTTCGGCGCGCCTAGGCGGCGCACCCGCCGCGACGGGAGTAGCGTCGCTGTCGATGGCTAGCGACATGCTCTGCTGTCCGGGCGGCACCGATCGACTCATCACGAGAGGGGCCGGCCCCGGTCCCAGTGCCGCAGTGTCCGCCGAAGGTTCGTGCGGGGCCGCGCGGCCGCGAGGAGCGCTCCGTGACTGAGAAGGCCGTTCGCACTTACGTGCTCGACACCTCCGTGTTGCTGTCAGATCCCTGGGCCTGCATGCGCTTTGCCGAGCACGAGGTCGTGGTCCCGCTGGTGGTGATCAGTGAACTCGAGGCCAAACGCCATCATCACGAGCTCGGCTGGTTCGCCCGGCAGGCGCTGCGGATGTTCGACGATCTGCGTCTCGAGCACGGGCGCCTGGATCAGCCGATTCCCGTTGGGACGCAAGGCGGCACACTGCATGTCGAGTTGAACCACAGCGACCCGTCGGTGCTGCCCGCCGGGTTCCGCAACGAGAGCAACGACGCCCGGATCCTCACCGTCGCGGCCAATCTCGCCGCCGAGGGCAAGCAGGTGACGCTGGTCAGCAAGGACATCCCGCTGCGGGTCAAGGCCGGCGCGGTGGGCCTGACCGCCGACGAGTACCACGCCCAGGACGTGGTGACCTCGGGCTGGACCGGCATGGCCGAACTCGAGATCGGCGTCGACGACGTCGACAGGCTGTTCGCCGAGGGTGAGATCGACCTGGAGGCCGCGCGGGATCTGCCGTGCCACACCGGAGTTCGGCTGCTCGCCGGCAGCTCGCATGCGCTGGGCCGGGTCACCCCGGACAAGCGGGTGCAGCTGGTGCGCGGCGACCGGGAGGCGTTCGGGCTGCGCGGCCGTTCCGCCGAACAGCGGGTGGCGCTGGATCTGCTGCTCGACGAGTCGGTCGGCATCGTCTCGCTCGGCGGCAAGGCGGGCACCGGCAAGTCGGCGCTGGCGCTGTGCGCCGGGCTGGAGGCGGTGCTGGAGCGGCGCACCCAGCGCAAGGTCGTGGTGTTCCGCCCGCTCTACGCCGTCGGCGGCCAGGATCTGGGCTACCTGCCCGGCAGTGAGGCCGACAAGATGGGGCCGTGGGCGCAGGCCGTGTTCGACACCCTGGAGGGGCTGGCCAGCCCGGCGGTGCTCGACGAGGTGCTCTCCCGCGGCATGCTCGAGGTGCTGCCGCTGACCCACATCCGGGGCCGGTCGCTGCACGACTCGTTCGTCATCGTCGACGAGGCGCAGTCGCTGGAGCGCAATGTGCTGCTGACCGTGCTGTCGCGGCTGGGGGCGGGCAGCCGGGTGGTGCTCACCCACGACGTCGCGCAGCGCGACAACCTGCGGGTGGGCCGCCACGACGGTGTCGCCGCGGTGATCGAGAAGCTCAAGGGTCACCCGTTGTTCGCGCACATCACGCTGCTGCGCAGCGAGCGTTCGCCGATCGCGGCGCTGGTGACCGAGATGCTCGAGGAGATCAGCCCCGGCGCGCTGCCCTGAGCCCGCCGCTGCTGATCAGGTACCAGCCCGCCGCCGCGGCACCGCCCAGCGCGAGCACGCGGTCGCGGCGGCGCGGCAGGTCCAGCAGCGACACCAGGCCCAGCGCCGCGAAGCCCGCGCCGACGGCGGGCTGGCAGGGGGCCGCGGTGACCAGCGAGGCATCGGGATCGGTCGGTGTCACGGGGCGAACGTCGTCGGTGCGCACCGGTCCTCCTGTTCTCGGGACGGGGGAGCGACTCGACGGTAAACCCCTGCGCCGCAGCGGGGATGCGTTTTGGCGCTAACTCTCCGACTCGGTCGGCCGGGCGATGTGACGGCCCAGTTCAGCGCGTGACTTGATGCCGAGCTTGCGGTAGATGCGGGCCAGGTTCGCCTCCACCGTCTTGGGGCTGATGAACAGCGCGGAGGCGACGTCGCGGTTCTTCATCCCGGACGCGGCGAGCTCGGCGACGCGCTGTTCGGACGGGGTCAGCTCACCGGTGCGGCGTGGGCCGACGTTGGTGCGGGCCAGCTCGGCGCGGGCCCGGTCGGCCCACCGCACCGTGCCGAGTCGCTCGAAGACGTCGACGGCCTCCTGCAGATGCGCCGACGCCGACTCCTTCTTGCGCTGGCGGCGCTCGATCTGGCCGAGCAGCAGCAGTGTGCGGGCGCGTTCGAACGGCATGGGCAGGTCCTCGTGTGCGGCCATCGCCCGCTGCACCGCCGCCAACGCGCCATCCGGGTCGCCCTGGGCGGCCAGCAGCAGCGCGCGGGATCGGGCGCCGACGGCGATCATCCACGGCCTGTCGACCCGCTGCCCGTTGCGCTCCAGGGCCGCGATCAACGGTTCGGCCTCGGTGTAGCGCTCCAGGTGCACCAGCGCCTCGATGGCATCGGGCAGGAACACGGCATCGGGCAGCTCGGTCGGGGTGGTGGCGGGGTCGAAGCGTTCCAGCATGGGCGCCACGGCGGCCAGCACGGCGTCGTAGTTGCCCAGGGACAGCTCCAGGAACCCCAGCATCGCGTGCATGCGCTCGCTGAGCCGCCGCGTCCCGGTGCGGCTGCCCAATTCGAGGGCCTTGGCGATCATCTCGCGGGCGGCGGCCTCCGTTCCCGTGTAGGTCAGCAGCGTCGCCAGCAGGCTGCGGGTGAGCAGCTGCGGGGTGTCCCCGCCGAGTTGGCGGACCTTCTCCAGGGCCTTGTCGGTGATCTGTTGTGCCTCAGCGAAATTACCGAGCGCGATCGCGGTCAGCACCAGGCGCTGGGAGACGAAGACATGCTCGCCCTCCTCGCCCCGCTCCAGGCAGCGGACGCGGATCTGCTCCAGCGTCTCGCGGGCCTCGTGGAGCCGGCCCGTCCACTCCAGCAGCAGAGCGCGGTGCATGCTGGGGCGGAACACCAACGGCGTCAGTGCTTCCGGGTCTTCAAGGGCCACCGCGCGGGCATGCGTCTCCTCGTCGAAGCCGTGGCCGCTGACGAACCACAGGATGTTCCGTATCCCCAGCGCCGTGCTCAGCAGGTGCGGGTTGTTCAGCGACTCGGCCTCCGCGACGGCCTCCTCCGCGGTGGCGAGACCCTCCGCGGACTGACTGGCGTGAAACAGCGAGTACGCCAACGTGACCAGCGCCTGCACCCGCAGCCCCCGGTTGTCGCTGACCTCGCCGAGCGCATCACGCAACACCTGGGCCGCCTCGTTGAAGCCCTGGTTGTACAGCCGGACGACGGCCAGCCGGGTCAGCGCCTCGGCGCGCAGGTCGCCGGGCGGCAGCCGGTCGATCGCCTCCTCGAGCACGGTGGCGGCGCGTTCGTGGTCACCGGCGTCGAAGTGGTGCAGCGCCGACAGGATCCGCCGGTCCGGGGTGTCCCCGCCGAGCCCGATCGCCAGGTCGAGCAGTTCGGCGGCGGCCGCGGGCGCGCCCCTGAGCCGCGCCGATTCGGCGGCGGCGTCGAGCGCCTTGAGCGTCTCGTCGTCGCCGCTGGTCGCGGCCAGCGCGAGGTGGCGGGCCCGCAGCTCGGGCTCGTCGACCAGATCGGCCATCCGCCGGTGCATCGCGCGGCGCCTGCCGGGGGGCGCCTGGGTGTACACACCGCGGGCCAGCAGCGGGTGTGAGAACCGGATGCGGTTGCCGTCGATCGCGATGATGCCCTTGCTCTCCGCGGTCTCCAGCAGCTCGACCAGTTCCTCGTCCTCGGTGCGGGTGGCCGCGGCCACCAGGTCCACCGTCGGCGCCGCCAGGCACGACGCCGCCAGCAGCGCCTCGTGCACGTCGGGCTCCAGGCTGCCGAGCCGGGCGCTCACCACCTCGGACAGCGTGCGCGGCAGCGTGGCGTCGATGCCGGTGGCGCGGTCGTCGATCGCGCGGGCCAGCTCGATCGCGTAGAACGGGTTGCCGCCCGACACCTGGTGGATCCGCCCGATGGTGGGCCGGGAGAACGGCCTACGCAGCCGCGCCGACACCGCGGCGTGCAGATCGGCGACGGTCAGCGGGTTCAGCCGGACCCGGTTGACCGCCTCGGGACGGGGTAGCTCCAGCCAGTCGGTGGTGGGGCCGTCACCGTTCTCGGTGCGCACGGTGGCCAGCAGCCCGGTGGCGCCGGTGAGCCGGCGCGCGACGAATGCGACGACGTGCCTGCTCGACGGGTCCAGCCACTGCAGGTCATCGATGGCCAGCAGCACCGGGCCCTCGGCGGAGATGCGTTCGACGACGGACAGGAACGCCGCGGCCACCGCGCGCTGATCGGTGCCGGTGGTGGTCTCGGCGCGCAGCAGCACCTGGTCGACGGCCAGCAGCTGCGGCGCGGGCAGGTCGGCCCAGGCGCCGGCGTCGACCTCGTCGAGCAGGTCGGCCAGCGCGGTGTAGGCGAGCACGGACTCGGCGGCCGCGGCCCGGGTGGACAGCACCCGGTAGCCGCGCTTCTGCGCCTGCTCGATCGCGGCCAGCCAGAGGGTGGTCTTGCCGATACCGGCCTCACCCTCGATCAGCAGCGCCGACGGGCCGTGGGCGGCGGAATCGAGAAACGCGGCGACCGCGCGCTGATGCGTCGGCTGGCGGACCACGACCTCCCCCGGCATTAACCCAGAATTACAGGATTGTCGCGGCCAACACCAATGTTTGGCAGATCAAGAACTCAGTACTTGAGATCGGCCCTGGGCCGGCGTCCTAACGGTCAGTCCCACCCATGACGCGACCGAGCTCGGCCCGCGACCGAATGCCCAGCTTACGGTAGACCCGCGCCAGGGTCGCCTCGACGGTCTTGGCCGACAGGAACAGCTCGGCGGCCACGTCCCGGTTGGTCATCCCCGACGCCGCCAGCTCGGCGATCCGCTGTTCTGCGGCGGTCAGCGCGTCCCGGCCCGACGCGCCGACGTGGGTGCCTAGCGCCGCGCGCGCCTTGTCGGCCCACAGCGGGGTGCCGAGGCGCTCGAAGGCGGCCAGCGCGGTGCGCAGCGTCGTGGTGGCGTTGGGGTCGCGGGCGCGCTGCTGCAGCTGGCCGACGACGAGTTCGGTGCGGGCCCGCTCAAACGGCATCGGCAGCCGGTCGTGTTGCGCCAGCGCGCGCCGCCCGGCCGCCACCGCGCCGCTGAGATCGCCGCCCGCCGCCAGCAGCTGGGCCCGGCAGCGGGCGCCGACGGCCAGCATCCAGGGCCGGTCGAGCCGCTCGCCGTTGCTCTCCAGCGCCGCGACGTACGCCTCAGCCTCCGCGTGGCGGCCCAGCCCGACCAGGGCGTCGACCGCGTCGGGCAGGTGGGCGGCGATCTGGATCTCGGTGGACTGCGGGTGGAAGGCGGCCAGCAGCGGGGCCAGGGTGTCCAGCGCGGCCCCGAAGTTGCCCAGCGACACCTCCAGGAAGCCCGCCGCGGTGACCGCCCAGCTCTCGTGCCAGGCGGTGCCGCTCTGCCGGGAGACGGTCACCGCCGACGCCACCGCGGCGCGCGCCTCGTCCTCGGCGCCGGCGAACACCGTCAGCCAGGCCCGCAGCACCTCGCTGAGCATCCGCGGGAAGCCGCCGCCGAGCTGCGCGGCCAGTTCGGCCACGCCGTCGGCAACGCGTCTGGCCGCCGGGAAGTCGCCGCGCCAGATGCGGGTCTGCGCGACGTAGAACTCCACGAAGACGAGTTCGCCCTCCTCGCCGCGGTCGATCAGGTGCCGCTCGAGGTCGCGCATCAAATCGTGGCTCTCGTCGAGGTGCCCCTGGCAGGCCAGCATCAGCGCGTACTCGACGCTGGGACGCAGCATGACCGGGGTGGCCGAGTTGTGGTCCTCCAGCTCGCGGGCGCGTCGCATGCTGTCCTCGTCGACGCCGCCGCCGGTGAAGTACTGGATGGTGGCCCGCACTCCGAGAGCCTCGCTGAGCAGCACGCCGATGCCGAGGTCCTCGGCCGCGGCGACCGCCTCTTCGGCGCTGCGCCAGGCGCTCTCGGGGTCTCCGGACATGTACTGCCCGAAGCTCAGGGTGGTCAGCATGGCCACCCGCAGCGGTCCGTCGGGGGCGTCCTCGCGCAGCCCCTGCCGCAGCAGGTCGACGGCCTCGAGGTAGCCGTCGTCAATGAACCGCACCACCGCCAGCCGGTGCACCGCCTGCGCGCGCAACGGCCCCGGTGCCAGCTCGGCGATCACCCGCTCGAGCAGCGCCCGGGCGCGGGGCGGGTCGCCGGCGTCGAACACGTGCGTCGCCAGCCGGATCTGCCGTTCGGGCGTGGACCCGCCCAGCGTGATCGCCAGCTCCATCAACTCGGCGGCGGCGACCGGAGCGCCGCGGGCCTGCGCGGCCGTGGCGGCCCGCTCAAGCGCGCCGACGGTGGCGTCGTCGCCGCGGGTGGCGGCCAGCGCCAGGTGGCGGGCCCGCATCTCGGCCTCGTCGAGCACGCCGGCGAGCCTGCGGTGCATGCGGCGGCGCGCCGCGGGGGTGGCGCTGCTGTACACGCCGGTGGCCAGCAGCGGGTGGGTGAACCGGATGCGGTTGCCCTCGAAGGTGATGATGCCGTGCTGTTCGGCGGCCTCCAGCAGCTCGACGACGTCGTCGCTGTCGGTGCCGACGGCCGCCGCGACCAGGTCGACGGTCGGGTTGGCGACGGCCGCGGCCGCCAGCAGCGGGTCCAGCGCCTCGGGGCCCAGGCCGTCCAGGCGGGCCTGTACGACGGCGGACAGCGTGTGCGGCAGCGGTTTCTCGTCGCCGCTGTCCAGCACCCGGGCCAGTTCGATGGCGTAGAACGGGTTTCCGCCGGACACCTGGTGGATGCGCGACATCTCCGCGCGCGGCACCGGATGGCCGAGGTGCTCGGTGACGACGGAGTGCAGCGCGCGGGACGGCAACGGCCGCAGGGTGATTCGCTGTACGGCGTCGGGCCTGCGCAGCTGCAGCCAGGACACCGGGTCGACACCGCCGTCGGTGCGCACGGTGCCGAGCACGCCGACCGGCCCGGTCAGCCGCCGCGCGGTGTAGGCCAGCACGTGCCTGCTCGACGGGTCCACCCACTGCAGGTCGTCGACGGCCAGCAGCACCGGGCCCTGCTCGGCGAGCTGCTCGACGACCGACAGGAAACCGGCCGCCACCGCCCGCTGGTCGGTCGGGGCGGTGTCGGCGTTGTCCGAGCGGATCTGTTCGACGGCGATCCGTTGGGCGCCGGGCAGCTGCGCGAACGCGGCGGAGTTGACGCCCTCGAGCAGGTCGGCCAGCGTGGTGTAGGCGCGCACCGACTCGGCGGACACCGCCCGCGCGGTCAGCACCGTGAAGTCGCGGGCGCGTTCCAGCGCGGCCAGCCACAGGGTGGTCTTGCCGATGCCGGCTTCACCCTCGATCAGCAGCGCCGACGGCGCCCGTGCCGCGGACTCCAGGAACTCGGCCACCGCCCCCTCCTCGATGGGGCGGTTGGCCAGGTAGGCCGGAATCCGCGTCGGCAACGGCTCGCGCGTTCCGCCGTGCTAGCGGTCGCCGTCCCTCACTTTGGCCATCGCCAGTACGTCGAGGCGCCGGTCGAGCTCCTCCTCGGACAGCTTCTCGCCGATCAGGCCGCGGTCGATGACCGTCTGGCGGATCGTCTTCTTCTCCTTGAGCGCCTGCTTGGCGACCGCTGCGGCCTCCTCGTAGCCGATCGCCGAGTTCAGCGGCGTCACGATCGACGGGGACGACTCGGCGAGCTCGCGCAACCGCTCCTCGTTGGCGACCAGGCCGTCGATGCACTTCTCGGCGAACAGCTTCGAGACGTTGGCCAGGATCTTGAACGACTCCAGGATGTTGCGCGCCATCATCGGGATGTACACATTGAGCTCGAAGGCCCCGTTGCCGCCGCCCCAGGCGATCGCGGCGTCGTTGCCGATGACCTGCGCGGCCACCTGGGTCACCGCCTCCGGGATGACCGGGTTGACCTTGCCGGGCATGATCGAGCTGCCGGGCTGCAGGTCGGGCAGCTGGATCTCGGCCAGGCCGGTCAGCGGGCCCGAGCCCATCCACCGGATGTCGTTGGCGATCTTGGTCAGTGACACCGCGATGGTGCGCAGCGCGCCGGAGGCCTCGACCAGACCGTCGCGCGCGGCCTGCGCCTCGAAGTGGTTGGCGGCGACCCGCAGCTCGGGCAGCCCGGTCAGCTCCTTGAGCACCTCGACCACGCGGACGTCGAAGTCGTCGGGCGCGTTGAGCCCGGTGCCCACCGCGGTCCCGCCGATGGCCAGCTCACCGAGCCGGGGCAGCGTGGACTTGACCCGCTCGATGCCGGCCTCGACCTGCCGGGCGTACCCGCTGAACTCCTGGCCCAGCGTCACCGGCACGGCGTCCATCAGGTGGGTGCGGCCGGACTTGACGACGGTGCGCCACTGCCTGGCCTTGGTGTCCAGCGAGGCGTGCAGCTCCTCCAGCGCCGGGATCAGCGCACGCACCGCGGCCTCGGTGGCGGCGATGTGGGTCGCGGTCGGGAAGGTGTCGTTGGACGACTGCGACATGTTCACGTCGTCGTTGGGGTGCACGGAGACGCCGTTGCGGGCGGCGATGCTCGCGATCACCTCGTTGGTGTTCATGTTCGAGCTGGTGCCCGACCCGGTCTGGAACACGTCGATCGGGAACTGGTCGTCGTGCAGCCCGTCGGCGATCTCCCCGGCGGCGGCGATGATCGCGTCGGCCTTCTCCGGTGCGAGCAGACCGAGATCCTTGTTGACCTGGGCGCAGGCCCCCTTGAGCAGGCCGAGGGCCCGGATCTGGGTGCGCTCCAGCCCGCGGCCGGAGATCGGGAAGTTCTCCACCGCGCGCTGGGTCTGCGCACGCCACAGCGCGTCGATCGGCACCCGGACCTCGCCCATGGTGTCGTGCTCGATGCGGTACTCGGTGTTGTCAGCCTGCGCGGACGACTCGGCGCTCATAGTGCCCTTCTCTTCGTTGATTTACGGCAGCGGGTAGACGGCGTTCTTGTCGCCGGTGAAGTCGATTGCGGAGTATTCGTTGAGCTTGGACAGCCGGTGGTAGGCCTCGATCATGCGGACGGTGCCCGACTTGGACCGCATCACGATCGACTGAGTGGTGCAGCCACCGGGGAAGTAGTGCACACCCTTGAGCAGGTCGCCGTCGGTGACACCGGTCGCGCAGAAGAACACGTTCTCCCCGGAGACCAGGTCCTCGGTGGTCAGCACCTGGTCGAGGTCGTAGCCACGGCCGATGGCCTTCTCCCGCTCCTCGTCGTCCTTGGGGGCCAGCTGGGCCTGGATCGCGCCGCCCATGCAGCGGATCGCGGCGGCGGCGATGATGCCCTCGGGGGTGCCGCCGATGCCGGCGAGCATGTCGGTGCCGGAGTTGGGCCGGCACGCCGAGATGGCACCCGCGACGTCACCGTCGGTGATCAGCCGGATGCGGGCGCCGGCGTCGCGGACGTCGGAGATGAGCTGCTGGTGGCGGGGCCGGTCCAGGATGCAGACGGTCATGTCGGACACCGACAGACCCTTGGCCTTGGCCACCCGGCGGACGTTCTCGCCGATCGGGGCGGTGATGTCGATGGCGTCGACGGCGTCCGGGCCGACGGCGATCTTGTTCATGTAGAACACCGCCGACGGGTCGAACATGGCGTGCCGCTCGGCGACCGCCAGCACCGAGATGGCGTTGGGCATACCCTTGCTCATCAGCGTGGTGCCGTCGATCGGGTCGACGGCGAAGTCGCACTCCGGCCCGTCGCCGTTGCCGACCTCTTCGCCGTTGTAGAGCATCGGGGCGTTGTCCTTCTCGCCTTCGCCGATGACGACGACGCCACGCATGGACACCGAGTTGACCAGCTCACGCATGGCGTCGACGGCGGCGCCGTCGCCGCCCTCCTTGTCACCGCGGCCGACCCAGCGGCCTGCCGCCATGGCGCCGGCTTCGGTGACTCGAACCAGTTCAAGGGCCAGATTTCGATCGGGTGCTTCACCGCGCGAGGGGCTCATGGGCCAGATTCTCCCATTAGTCGATCCGACTTAGGGAGCTGGGATACTAGCGGCATGACAACCCAGCCACAGCCGCAGCCGAAGCCGGCCAAGTCGCGACTGCTCCAGGACGGTCGCGACATGTTCTGGTCGCTGGCGCCGCTGGTGGCGGCCTGCATCCTGTTCGCCGGGATGCTCGGAATGTGTTCGGTCTCCACCGGCGGCCCGGGCCAGGGACCGGCCCCGGAGTTCGACGCCGCCGCGGCGCTTCAGGCCGACGCCGACGCCCTGGGTATTCCGATCCGCATGCCCGCCCTGCCCGAGGGCTGGCAGCCCAACTCCGGCGGCCGTAACGGCATCGAGGACGGCCGCGTCGACCCGGCCACCGGCCAGCCGACCCGCGCGGTGGTCTCCCGGGTCGGCTACCTGGCGCCCAGTGGCATGTACCTGAGCCTGAACCAGAGCAACGCCGACGAGGCCAAGCTGGTCGGCTCGCTCGGCGACGACCTGGCACCGACCGGGGTCACCGACGTCGACGGGCAGACCTGGGTGATCTACGAGGGCGCCGACGAGGACGGCAACCCGGCCGAGCCGGTGTGGACGACGCGGCTGACCGGCGCGACCGGTCCCGCACAGATCGCGCTGACCGGCGCCGCCGGTACCGATGAGTACCGTACGCTGGCGTCGGCGACGCAGGCGGCGTCGCCGCTGCCTGTCCGGTAGGGCGGGGCAGTAGGTCCAGCAGTCAGGGGGAGCCGATGACCGAAGCCGACACCGCTCCGCAGGCCGACACCACGGGCTGGTCGGTCGCACCGTTCAGCGCCGCCGGCTACACCCACGACGTGTACCGCCGCGGCGAGGGCCCCGGCGTCGTGCTCATCCCGGAGATGCCCGGCGCCCACCCGGGGGTCTTCGCACTGGGCAACCATCTGGTGGAGAACGGCTTCACGGTGGCGATGCCGTCGCTGTTCGGCACCCCCGGCGCGCCGCCGATGCGGCCCGGCATGGTCCCGGTGATGCTGCGCGGCTGCGTGGCCAAGGAGTTCGCCGCGTTCGCCACCAACGCCGACCGCCCGGTCGCGCACTACCTGCGCGCGCTGGCCCGCGACCTCAACGCGCAGACCCCCGGCAAGGGCGTCGGCGTCATCGGGCAGTGCTTCACCGGCGGGTTTGCGCTCGCGGCGGCGGTCGACGACAGCGTGCTGGCCCCGGTGATGAGCCAGCCGTCGCTGCCGCTGGGCCTGACCGCCAAACAGCGTCGCGACCCGGGGCTGTCGGAGGCCGAGTTGCGGATCATCGAACGCCGCGCCGAGACCGAGGGGCTGTGCGCGCTGGGGCTGCGGTTCTCCGCGGACCCGCTGTCGCCCGCGGCCCGGTTCAAGACGCTCAAGGACCGCCTCGGTGACGCGTTCGAAGTGATCGAGATCGACTCCAGCAAGGGCAATCCGCACGGGTTCGGTCGTTCGGCGCACTCGGTGCTGACGCTGGAACTGCGCCGCCGCGAGGGACATCCGACCGACGCCGCGCTCACGCGGGTGGTGGAGTTCCTCAGGGAGCGGCTGGTTTAGCCGCTTCCCGGCCCCGGATGCGCCGCACCAGCCGGCTCAGCCGCCGGAACGGGTTGCGCGGCTTGCCCTGCCCGTCATCCTCGGGTCTGCGCATCGGCACGCCCTTGTACTCCTCGAGGTAGACCAGGATCGTCGTGACGATGACGATCATCAGCACCGGGCCCAGCACGATGCCCCACGCTCCGAACATGCCGATGCCCGCGAACACGGCCAGCAGCATCAGCGCGGAGTCGAGGCGGGCCTCGCGCGGCACCAGGATCGGCCGCAGGAAGTTGTCGATGTTGGTGACGGCGATGAGGTGGAAGGCGACCACGAACACGCCGCCGATCACGTTGCCGAACAGGATCATTCCGATCCCGAACGGGATGGTGACCACACCGCTGCCCAGCGGGATCACCGACAGCGCGGTGAGCAGCACGGCGAACAGGAAGAAGCCCTGGTGGAACCCGGCCAGGTAGATCGACGCCGCACCGGCGACACCCTGGACGAGGGCGATGACGAACTGGCCCATCACGGTGCCCTTGACCATCGCGCCCATCTTGGCCATGTAGACGTCGGTGATGTCCTCGCCGAGCGGGTTGAGCTGGCGCACGATCTGCACCACCCGGTCCCGGTTGATCAGCAGCGACAGGAACACGTAGATGAACAGGATCGCCCCGGTCACCGCGCCGACCAGACCGCCTGCCGCGCCCTGCAGCAGCCCGAGCAGCCACTGGCCTGCCTCCTGCGCGACGCGGGTCATGGTGGTGCGCAACGACTCCGGGGTCACCGTGGTGTCGATGTAGGGCACGCGTGCCAGCAGGTCGTTGACGATCTGCAGCGCCCGGTCGCCGAGTGAGGACAGGTCGGTGCGGTCGACCCACTCCGACACCCGCTCGATCATCGTGGTGATCTGCACGGCGGCCATGGCCACCAGCACCCCCAGCGGCACGATCACCGCGGCGACCGCCGCCAGCAGTGTCAGCGCCGCCGACAGGCCGCTGCTCATCCGCTTGGCCAGCCGGGTGTAGAGCGGGGTGAACAGGTAGGCGACCACCGCCGCCATCACGATGAGGATGAAGTACTGCCGCAGGAAGTACGCGCCGAACGCGATGGCGACGCCGGTGGCGACGGCCAGTGCGCGGCGCTGGTTCTGGGTGAACTCGGTGGCGGCCACGGCTAGTGCTGTGCCTGTCTGGCCCGTTGGTCGGTGATGAACTTCATCGACACCCGGTTCATCAGCGTGGGTGCCAGCCGGGCGAACAGCCACTGGGCGTGGGCGATTCGCGGTTTGACCACGATCGCCTTGTTCTTGCGCACCGCGCGCAGCACGTCGGCGGCCAACCGGTCGGCGTCGTAGGGCCGGCCGCCCTGGGCCTGCAGGAAGTAGTCGCGGCCGACGAACCCGCCGATGCCGCCCTTGTCCAGGATCGGGGTCTCCACCGCGGCGGGGCAGACCACGGTCACCCCGACGCCGCGCGGCACCGCCTCCGAGCGCAGTGCCATCGACAGCCCGACGACGGCGTGTTTGGTGGCGACGTAGCTGGTGATCTGACCGGCGGCGGTGAGCCCGGCCATCGACGCGGTGTTGACGATGTGGCCGTGGCCCTGGCGCAGCATCACCGGGTAGGCCGCCGAGACGCCGTGCACCACGCCGCGCAGATTGACGTCGATGATCGCGTTCCACTGGTCCAGCGTCAGCAGTTCGGTGTCGCCGCCCCAGACGATTCCGGCGTTGTTGAACATCAGGTCGAACCGGCCGGAGCGGGCGACGACGTCGTCGACGGCGGCCTGTACCGCGTCGGCGTCGGTGACGTCCAGGCGCGCTGCCCTGGCGTTGCGGCCCAGAGTCGCGGCGGTGCGTTCGGCGGCGTCGGCGTCGACGTCGGTGACCAGGACCTCGGCCCCCGCCGAGGTCAGCGCCCGGCACAGCGCGGCGCCGATACCCGAACCGGCGCCGGTGACGATCGCCGTCTTACCCGTGAAACTCATTGCTCGACAAGCCTCATCACGTGACCGGGGATGTCGGGGTAGCGCTTCAGGTGGGCGCCGCCGTTGATGTCGAGCACCTCGCCGGTCAGCCACGAGGCCCTGGTCAAGAACACCACCGCCTCGGCGATGTCCTCGGGTGTGCCGGCCCGGCCCAGCGCGGTGTTCTCGACGTACTCCTCGACGACGCCGGGGATCGAGGAGGCTGCCTCGGTCAGCGGGGTGTGCACGAATCCCGGTGCGACGGCGTTGACCCGGATGCCGCGCTGCCCGAGCTCGAGTGCGGCCACCTGGGTCAGCATCGACAGCCCGGCCTTCGCCGCGCAGTAGGCGCTCATCCCGGCCGCGGGCTGGCGGCCGTTGAGCGAGCTGATCGACACCAGCGAGCCGCCCTCGCGCAGGGCGCGCCCGGCGTGCTTGGCGACGATGAACGCGCCGTTGAGGCAGACGTCGATGACCTCGCGGAAGTGCTCGACCGGCATGTCGACGATCAGCCCGAGGTGGCTGAACCCGGCGCAGTTGACCACCACGTCGACCGGACCGGTCTGTGCGAACAACGATTCCACCGACGCCTCGTCGGTGACCTCGACGTGCGCGGCGCGGTGCGGGTCGCCGAGTTCGGCGGCGTGCTCGCGGGCGCCGTCGAGGTTGCGGTCGGCGAGGGTGACCTGATCCCCCTCGGCGCCCAGGGCGCGTGCGGTCGCCCATCCGATTCCCGACGCCGCGCCGATCACCACCGCGGTGCGCCCGTTGCTCATCCAGTTGTCCTTCCCGCCCGGCCCTGCCCGGAACGCGTCTCAACTTATCGCCTTGACACACTGGATTTGTGAGCGATCTGAAGATGTCGGAGTCGATTTTTGTGGCGGCCCCGCCGGAGAAGCTGTACGAGATGATCTCGGACGTGACGCGGATGGGGGAGTGGAGCCCGATCTGCCGCGCCTGCTGGTGGGACGAGGGCGACGGCCCGCGCGTCGGGGCGTGGTTCACCGGACGCAACGTCACCCCGGAGCGGACGTGGGAGACGCGGTCGCAGGTGGTGGCCGCCGAACCGGGACGCGAGTTCGCCTGGGAGGTCGCCAACGGCTGGGTGTACTGGGGTTACACGTTCGAACCGGCCGACGGCGGCACCATCCTCACCGAGCACTGGGAGCTGCGGCCCAAGGGCGTCGAGGGTTTCCGCGAGAAGTACGGCGACCAGGCCGACGCGCAGATCGCCGACCGCCGGGAGGCCGCGCGCACCGGGATCCCCGCGACGCTGGCGGCGATCAAGAAGGCCGCCGAGGCTTAATACGTCGGCGGGTACGTCCGCGATCCCTCCGCGAAACTGCAACCACGCAGGTCCGCTCTCGCACTTTCGCTGCGAGGTTACAGCCTCGCGAGCGTCAGGGACCCAGGTCGTCAGGGAACGATGACCGCGCGGCCGCGGATCTTGCCCTCGTGCAGGTCGCGGTACGCCTGCGCGGCGTCGTCGAGCGAGTAGGTCGTCGACTCGATGTGCAGCACCCCGCGCGCGGCCAGGTCGAGCAGTTCGATGAGTTCGGGCCGCGACCCCCAGTACGTGGTCTGGATGCTGACCTCGTAGGGCTGGGAGAAGAACGACAGCGGGACCGAACCGCCCGCGATGCCGACGATCGTGACGTCGCCCAGCGGCCGGGCCGCCGCGCGGGCGAGCTCGATCGTGGCGTCGGCGCCCACGAAGTCCAGCAGCACGTCGGCGCCGCGCCCGCCGGTCAGGTCGCGGATCGCGCCCGCGGTGGACGCGTCGGACTCCAGGATGTGGTCGGCGCCCACCGCGGCGGCCAGATCCAGTGCCGCCCTGCGGTTGTCGACGGCGATGACGCGCGCGGCGGTGGTCGCCTTGATCAGCTGGACCGCCAGATGGCCCAGCCCGCCGACGCCGATCACCACGACCGTCGCCGTCGGCGTCATCTTCGGCCACGACCGCCGGATCGCGTGGTACGGCGTGAGCCCGGCGTCGGTGAGCGGCGCCGCGGCGGCCGGCTCCAGGCCGTCGGGCAGCCGGACCAGCAGCCGTTCGAACGGCACCAGCAGGTACTCGGCCATCCCGCCGTCCAGGCCGAGCCCGCCACCACCGCTGAACACCGGTGCGCCGAGCGGGTTCTCGCAGTAGTTCTCCATCCCGAGCCGGCAGCGCTCGCAGGTGCCGCAGCCCCACGGGCCGTACACCGCGACGGCGTCACCCTCGGCGACGGTGCCGACGCCCTCACCGACCGCGTCCACCCAGCCGGCGTTCTCGTGGCCGAGCGTGAACGGCACCTGCCAGGGCATCATCCCGGCGTCGAAGTCGTGCAGCAGATGCAGATCGGAGTGGCACGCGCCGGCGCCGCCGACCTTGACCACCACCTGTCCCGGTCCGGGGGTCGGTTTGGGGATCTCGACGAGTTCGGGTTCGGACTTCCACCCCACCAGCCGTAGCGCCTTCATCGTCGTCATGACTCAACGCTAGGCGAATACCGGCGGGTACTTCCGGCTATTGGACGGCGCGCAGATCCGGCCGGTGGCTCCCGACGACCGCCTCGACGGTGAGCGCCACGCGCCGGTCGGTGCCGGACCACTCGATGGCACACCGGTGCCTGAGACCTGCACGGTAGTGCCGGTGGTGAAGTCGACGACCAGCACCGCCGCGGCGGGGTCGACGGCGAGGTTGCCCAGACTGTTGAACATGTTGTTGCCCGGATAGTCCGGCCACGACAGCGTGTTCGCGGTGACGTCGATGAACCCGGGCGGCCCGCCGCGGTGGGACGCGTCGGCGCCGCGGGTCGGATGCGCGGTGCCGAGGAAAAGCGTGTCGGCCGCGGCGATGACGGCCGCCTGCTCGGCGTCGAGGGTGGCGGCGCGGGTGAAGTCCGGGGCCGCCGACAGCGGCGCGGGTGAAAGATCGCGTGGCTGAATGAATCTCGGGCAGTTGCCGTAGGCCTGGTCGACGTCGATCACCAGGGCGCCGGAGTCCGCGTCGCTGACGGTGCCGTTCACCCGGACCCGCCGCCGGTTGGCGAAGTCGATGGCCAGCATCCCGACCGGCCGGCCCGCGGTCAGGCTGTGCAGAGGGTCGCCGGGCGCGGGGCGGGCGGCCACGCGCAGGGTGCGGTCGCGGCCGTCGAGGAACCCGGGCTCGGCGTGCAGCGGGGACGTCCACAGCCGGCCGTCGTCGTCGCGGGCCGACACCACGGCGAACTGCCGTGCCGCCAGGAAGGCGCCGATGCTGCCGTTGAGGTCCGGCGCGGCCAGCATGCCCCGCCCGAGCCGGGCCGCCTGTTCCCGCACCCCGGCGCGGGCCTGCACGGCCAGTTCGCCCTCGTGGAAACCGGTCATGCCGAAGCCAACCGCTGCGGGCCGGAATTATTCCTGCGTGACCGTGAGCGCGGCGTCGACCGCGTCGACGTGGGCGCGCACCAGTGCGGGGTAGCGCTGCCGGTCCGGCCGGAAGATGTCGTGCGGCGAGTCGGCGAACACGTGCAGCGACGCCGTCGGGAACTCGGCGTGGTAGCGGTCCCACGCCTGTTGCGGGACCAGCGGGCTGTTCGGGCTGCGCACCACCAGCAGCGGCGGCTGCCACTGTGCCAGCGGTTCCCAGAACGACTGGCGGCGCGCGGCCGCGATGATCGCCTCGCCGGCGGCGCGGTTCACCCGCTCGCTGACCGGGGTGCCGCGCCAGCGCCCGTCGAGCAGGAACGACACCGCCTCCGGCGGCAGCGTGATCTCCTCGGGGATGTAGTCGCCGATCGACACCGAGCGGATCCGGTCGCGGTGCGCCAGCGCCCACAGCAGCGCGTACGGGGTGCCGCGGGAGAACGTCACCAGATGCACCGGCCCGTCGGTCACCGCGTCCACCACCGCGCCCACATCGGAGGCGAGAGTCGTTGAGTCGTAACCACTCCCGGGGGCGTCGCTGCGGCCGTGCCCGCGCAGCTCCACCACGACGACACGGCGGCCGAACACCGGCAGCACCTCGGTGTAGTCGTCGGCGACGCAGGTGAACCCCGGCACGAACACGATCGGCGCACCGCGGTCGTCACCACCGGAGTCGAGGTAGTGCAGCCGGGTGGCGCCGTTGGTCGCGAAGCTCACCCCCGGATTATCACCGCGCGGCGGCGCCGGCCGGTTCGCCCGCCGACTTCATCTGGTGGAACAGTTCGACGTAGTACGGCAGACACTCGGCCATCGCCTCGTCGGTGGTGTACAGCGGCCGGTAGCCCAGGTCCCGCCGCGCCTTGGCGATCGAGAAGTAGTTGTCGAGGATGACCCGTTCCACCCCAAGGGGTTCGATCAACGGCTTCGGTGCGCCGAAGCGGAAGTGCAGCCACTGCCACACCGTCACCGCCAGCCACACCAGCCGGCCGGGCACCCGGATCCTCGGGTACGGCTGCCCGCAGGCCTCCAGCACCGGGCGGGAGAACTCGAACATGTTGATCGGTTCGCCGTCGTTGATGAAGTACGCCTGCCCGGGTGCGCTGCCGCCGGGGACCAGGTGCTGCGCGGCGAGGATGAAACCGTGAATCAGGTTGTGCACGTAGGAGTTGTCGAGTTTGACCCGCCTGTTGCCGACCAGCACCTTGAGGTTGCCTGCCAACACGTTCTCGAACACCTTGCGGAACATCGTCTGGTCGCCGGGACCCCAGATGCCGCTGGGCCGGATGGAACAGGTCAACAGCCCGTCGACCCCGTTCTGGGAGAGCACGAACTTCTCGGCGACGACCTTGGTCTCGGTGTAAAGATCGTTGAATCGTTCGGTGTAGGGCAGGGTTTCGTCGCCGTTCTTGATGCGCTTGCCGCCCATCACCACGCTGTTGGACGCGGTGTAGACGAAGCGCTTCACCCCGGCGGCCTGCGCGGCGCGCACCAGGTTCTCGGTGCCGGTGACGTTGACCGCGTAGCTGCGCTGCCGGTACTCCTCGGTGACCGAGGAGCCGCCCATCAGGTCGATGATCGCCGCGGTGTGGAACACGGTGTCGACGCCGTCGACGGCCGCCGCGACGCTGTCGGGGTCGCAGATGTCGCCCTCGAGGACCTCCAGGCGGGGGTGTGCGGGCAGCGGTGACGGGGCGCGGTCGAAGGAGCGGACCGCGAACCCGCGGTCCAGCAGCGTGGTGACCAGGTTGGCGCCGACGAAGCCGGACCCGCCGGTGACCAGGATTCGGCCCAGGTCCTCGACCCGGGCAGCGCTCGGCGTGGAGTCAGCCATGCCGAGCAGCGTAACTGAAACGTGTTCTACTTTCGACCCCTTTCGACAGGGGTCGTTGCGCGGTCAAGGGCCTCTCAGGCGTCCTCGGAGTCTCGGGCGGCCAGCGCGTCGGCCACTCGCTTACGCGCTCCAGCTAAGTGATCTTCGCATCGTTTAGCCAGTTCTTCACCGCGTTCCCAGAGTTTCAGCGACGCATCCAGATCGAGGCCGCCCTGCTCGAGGCGTTGGACGACATCGATCAGTTCGTCCCGCGCTTCCTCATACCCCAGTTCGCTAATGGGCTTCATTCAGCTATCCCTCCGGTCCCTCGCTGACCGCTGTGATCGCGCCGTCGGCAACCCGCACCCGCAGCCGCGTGCCCGCCGGGGCGTCGGCCGTTGTGCGCAGCACCGTACCGTCGGTCGCCGTCACCACCGCGTAGCCGCGCGCCAGCGTCGCCGCCGGCCCCAGCGTCTGCAGCCGCGCCGACAGGTGGCCGATCCGCTCGGCCTCGGCGCTGATCATCCGGTTGATGTCGCGGCGGCAGGCGGCCCGCGCCCGCTCGATCTCCTCGGCCCGCGCGTCCAGCGCCGCCAGCGGCTGGGCCAGGACCGGCCTACTGCGCAGCTGGTCGATGATGCGTTCCTCGCGGTGCACCCAGTTGCGCAGTGCGTGGGCGCTTCGGCGGCGCAGATCGGCGATCAGGACCTGCTCGGCGGCGGCGTCCGGCACCACCCGCTTGGCCGCGTCGGTGGGGGTGGCCGCGCGCAGGTCGGCCACCAGATCGCACAGCGGGTTGTCGGGTTCGTGGCCGATCGCGCTGACCACCGGGGTGGTGCACTTGGCGATCTCCCGGCACAGCGTCTCGTCGGAGAACGGCAGCAGGTCCTCGACGCTGCCGCCGCCGCGGGCGATCACGATCACCTCGACGTCCGGGTCGGCGTCGAGTTCGCGCAGCGCCTCGACCACCTGCGGCACCGTGTTCGGTCCCTGCACGACGGTGTTGCGGACCGCGAACTGCACTGCGGGCCAACGGTCTTTGGCGACGGAGAGGACGTCGTGCTCGGCGTGGCTGGCGCGGCCGGTGATCAGCCCGACCACCTTCGGTAGGAACGGCAGCGGGCGTTTGAGCCGCGGGTCGAACAGCCCCTCGGCGTCGAGCAGCCGGCGCAGCCGCTCGATGCGGGCCAGCAGCTCACCGAGCCCGACCGCGCGGATCTCGGAGATGCGCAGGCTGAACGAGCCGTTGCGCGTGTAGAACTGCGGCTTGCCGTGCATGAGCACCTGGGTGCCCTCCGACAGCGGCACCGGTGCGTTGACCACCAGGTCGCGCGGGCAGCTGACCGTCAGCGACATGTCGGCCGCCGGGTCGCGCAGCACCATCCACGCGGTGCTCTGGCGCACCTTGAGCTCGGTCAGCTGCCCCTCGACCCACACGGTGCCCAGCCGGTCGATGTACTTGGCCACGCGGGTCGCCACCGCGCGCACCGGCCAGGGGTTCTCGGGGGACTTGCCCGGCTCCGGTTCAGTCATCGGGGCGCGCGGCTCACTTGGCGGACGCGCGGGTGATCCTGTTGGCGAGCAGCGTCTGGAACGGGGCGCGCTTCTTGGTGGCCTCCTCGTAGGCCAGCAGCGCCTCGAGGTCGGCCACGCTCAGCGACGTCAGCCGGGCCCGCAGCTGGGCCAGCGTCAGCGACTCGTAGTCGAGCTCGGTGACGATCGCGGGCACCTCAGCCGTCTTCTCGGCCGTCTTCTCGGTCTTCTCCGCTGCCGGCTTGTCCCCGTTGCCGCGTTCGGCCGCCGACTCGGCCCCCTCGCTGAACAGCGCGAAACGGCCCTCGGTGAGCCGCTCGCCGTCCCCGGGCGCCGGGGTGTCGTCACCCTCGTCCTCCTCGAGGTCCTCGTCGAACGTGGCCCACTCGGGTTGCTCGTCCTTGGGCGGGAAGATCGTCTCCAGCGCCTCGTCGCCCTTGATGACCAGCTCGGCGACGTCCTGCTGCACCTTCATCACCAGGTGCGCCACCTGGCTGGCCACGGTCATCGGGTAGGTCAGGATGGTCTGCGGAAGTTTGCGGGTTTCCTCGATCGCGGTGACCGCCGCGCCAACGAGCAGACGGACCCCATACGGTGCGGTTGCCATGGCCACAGCCTACGGGCGAGATCTCCGCTGGTCTGGCTAGCCCGCCGATGCGTACCCTGGAACCCATGCCGCCGACTATCAACATGGGGATTCCGGGCGCTTCGAGCTCGGTGACCCGGGGCGCGAACGGCAAACGGGTGCTGCTGGCCGAACCACGCGGGTACTGCGCAGGCGTGGACCGCGCCGTCGAGACCGTCGAGCGGGCCTTGGAGAAGCACGGTGCCCCCGTCTACGTGCGTCACGAGATCGTCCACAACCGCCACGTGGTGGAGACCCTGGCCAAGGCCGGGGCGGTGTTCGTCGACGAGACCGACGAGGTGCCCGAGGGCGCGATCGTGGTGTTCTCCGCCCACGGTGTCGCCCCGACGGTGCACCAGAGCGCCAGGGAGCGCAATCTCCAGGTCATCGACGCGACCTGCCCGCTGGTCACCAAGGTGCACAACGAGGCCAAGCGGTTCGCCCGCGACGACAACGACATCCTGCTCATCGGCCACGAGGGCCACGAGGAGGTCATCGGTACCGCCGGTGAGGCGCCCGACCACGTGCAGCTGGTCGACGGCCCCGACTCCGTCGACAAGGTCACGGTGCGCGACCCGAACAAGGTCATCTGGCTGTCGCAGACCACGCTGAGCGTCGACGAGACCATGGAGACCGTCCGGCGGCTGCGGGAGAAGTTCCCGACGCTGCAGGACCCGCCCAGCGACGACATCTGCTACGCCACCCAGAACCGTCAGGTCGCGGTCAAGGCGATGGCGCCGGAGTGCGAGCTGGTGATCGTCGTCGGCTCGCGCAACTCGTCGAACTCGGTGCGGCTGGTGGAGGTGGCCCGCAACGCCGGCGCCGACGCCGCGCACCTCGTCGACTACGCCGACGACATCGATCCCGCCTGGCTGGAGGGGGTGACGACGGTCGGGGTCACCTCCGGCGCGTCGGTGCCCGAGATCCTGGTGCGCGGGGTGCTGGAGCGGCTCGCCGAGTTCGGCTACGACACGGTGCAGTCGGTGACGACGGCCAACGAAACGCTCGTCTTCGCGTTGCCGAGGGAGATCCGGCCCGCACGCGCGTAACGTCGTCGGGCGTGCACCTGTCGCGAAAAGCGTTGGCAATCTTTGCCATAACGTCACGTGTTCTGCTCGTCGCCGTTCTGGTCGCCGTTGCCGGCGGCTGCTCGAACGCCGAGGACCGGCTGACATCCGCGGTGCAGCGGTTCGCTGAGGCGCTCACCGCCGGCGACGCCGCCGCGGCGGCGGACGTCACCTCCGACCCGGCGCGGGCCGCCGAGACGCTCACCGGACTGTTCGACAGCCTCGGCGCCAACGCCGAGTTCACCGTGGAATCGGTGCAGGTGCGCGAGGACACCGGCACCTTCAGCCTCGACGCCACCTGGACGTTCCGCGACGGTGCCAGCCGGTGGACCTACCGCGGCACCGGTGCCGCCACCCGCGACGGTGACGACTGGACGATCACCTGGGACCCGGCGACCGTCGCACCCGGACTCGACGAGGGGCCGCTGTCCTACGTCACCCTGCACCCGGACCCGGCGGTGCGGGTGCTCGACCGCACCGGCGCCGAACTGCTGACCCAGCACATCGTCACGCTGGTCAACCTGTCGCCGGAAGTCGACGTGAATGCCGTTGCGGCGCTGGTGAATCCGATCGAACCCGGGATCACCCCGGAGTCGTTGCGGGCCGATCTCGCGGCCGCGGGCGGCAAACCCGTCACCGCGATCACGCTGCGCCAGGAGGACCTCGCCCCGATCGAGGCGGCGCTGGCGGCGCTGCCCGGCGTCGAACTCGCCCCGCAGACCCGGCTGCTGGCCACCGACCGGACGCTGGCGTCGCCCACGCTGTCCGGGCTGGCCGAGCTGTGGCAGCAGCGCACCGACGAGGCCGCCGGATGGGCCGTCACCGCGCAGACCGACGCCGGGGCCCGCCGCGTCGGCGGCGAGGACCCGAAACCCGTCGGCGACATCGCCAGCACACTCGACATCGGGCTGCAGCGCGCCGCCGAGGCCGCGCTGGCCCCGCTGCCCACCCCGGCCGCGCTGGTGGCGATTCAGCCGTCGACCGGCGGTCTGCTGGCCGTCGCGCAGAACGCGCCCGCCGACGCGCAGGGTCCGATCGCGCTGACCGGGCTGTATCCGCCCGGGTCGACGTTCAAGACGGTGACGGTGTCGGCGGCGCTGCAGGCCGGGCAGGTCACCCCGGACAGCGTCGTCGGGTGTCCGGGCACCGAGAACATCCAGGGCAGGCAGATCCCTAACGACGACAACTTCGACCTCGGCGAGGTGCCGCTGCACACCGCGTTCGCGCGGTCCTGCAACACCACGATGGGCCGGCTGGCGGTGAACCTGCCGCCTGACGGGCTGACGAAGGCCGCCGCCCAGCTGGGCCTCGGGATCGACTACACCGCACCCGGCATGACCACCGTCACCGGCGCGGTGCCCGTCGCCGACACCCCGGCGCTGCGGGTGGAGGAGGGCATCGGCCAGGGCCGGGTGACGGCGACGCCGTTCGGGATGGCGCTGGTCGCCGCGGCGCTGGCCCGCGGGTCGGTGCCCGCGCCGGCGATCGTCGAGGGCCACCCCGGCACCCCGGACCGCGAGCCCGAACCGCTGCCGCCCGTCGTCGCCGAGCAGGTGCGGGCGATGATGCGCGAGACCGTCACCGGCGGCACCGCCACCCAGCTGCAGGACATCCCGGACCTGCTGGGCAAGACCGGCACCGCCGAGTACATCGACGACACCCACGCGCACGGCTGGTTCGTCGGCATCGCGGGCGACCTCGCGCTGGCGGTGTTCGTCAGCGACGCGGGCAGCTCGGCGCCGGCCGTCGAGGCGGCGGGCCGGTTCCTGCGCTCCTAGATGTCGTACTGCCAGGAGTCGACGTCGCGGCCCTCCGGGGTGCGGCGGCGGGGGCGGTACTGCGCCCGGTCGTCGTTCTCCTCGCCGCGGTAGCGCACCCGCGAGACGGGATGGTGCGAGCCGTTACGGGTGTGCGGTTCGCGGGGCTCGTAGTCGTCGTAGCGGCGACGGCTGCGCTCGGGACGCTCGTAACCGGTGCGCTCGTAGCCGGGGCGCTCGTACCGGTCATAGCCCGTGCGCTCGTAGCCGGTGCGGCGCTCGGTCGGGGGCGGCCCGGGCTGGCGCGGCGGGCGGGGCCGGCGACGCGGCTCGGCGGGCGGTTCGCCCTGCCGGGCGGGCCGGGGGCGGCGCGGCCGCTCGAAGGTGGGATCGGCGATCTCGGTCTCCGGCGGGCGCGCGTGACGGGAGCGCGGCGGGGTGGTGCGGGCGGCTGGCCTGCCGGTGCGGGTGCGTTCGCCGGCACGGGTGCGCTCGGCCCGCTCGGCGCGCTCCGCGCGCTCGGTACGGGTGCGGTCACGGCGCTCGGGGCGCTGAGCCCGCTCCCGGGTGCGGGTGCGCTCGGGCGCTGGCCGGCGGCGGCGCGGCGGCGCGGCGGGTTCATCGGTGTCGGCGGGGCCGAACAGCGACGAGATCTTGGCCGTCACACCCGCCAGCAGACCGGGACCGGCCGCGACGGCCTCGGCGGCGTCGTCGTCGACGGGTGCGGCGCGGTGCACCGTCATGCCGATGTACCAGCGGACCAGGCCGATCAGCAGCACACCCGCCGAGGTGAAGAACATCAGCGGGAAGCGTTCGATCAGCGGATAGCCGCAGTTGATCGCGAGGTCCTTGATGCCGTCGATCTGGCTGCCGGTGAACAGCAGGTAGGCGGTCGGGACACTGGCGAACAGAACCAGCGGCGGCTGGACGACCGCGGTGAACAACGCGGCCTGGCGGACGGCGAGGACCGCGCCCACACATCCCAGGACGTAACAGACGGCGAAAACGGTGCTGAGTTGTTTGCTCCCGGATCCCGCGTCGAACGCGAAGCCAATCGCGGTCGCGGTGATCGCGATGAGCACAGCACCCCACCACGGGACACCCGGAATGCTGGGATGCGCGGATCGGTGGTCGACGGCCACCGCCGACCGAGCGCGCTGTGCTGACACAGGTAGACCGTACCGGCTTTCGTTCAGGGCGGCTGTCAGCGCGGTGCTGGCGAGCGCGTCACACTCACCTAGACTCTGGTCCCTGTGAGCTTGAACCTGGGAATTGTCGGTCTGCCGAACGTCGGGAAGTCGACGCTGTTCAACGCGTTGACGCGCAACGACGTGCTGGCCGCCAACTACCCCTTCGCGACCATCGAGCCCAACGAGGGCGTCGTCCCGCTGCCTGATCCGCGGCTGGACAAGCTCGCGGAGATCTTCGGCTCGGAGAAGACGGTGCCGGCGCCGGTGACGTTCGTCGACATCGCGGGCATCGTGAAGGGCGCCTCGGAGGGCGCCGGGCTGGGCAACAAGTTCCTGGCCAACATCCGCGAGTGCGACGCCATCTGCCAGGTGGTGCGGGTGTTCTCCGACAGTGACGTTGTTCACGTCGACGGCCGGGTGGACCCGAAGGCCGACATCGAGATCATCGAGACCGAGCTGATCCTGGCCGACATGCAGACGCTGGAGAAGGCGATCCCGCGGCTGGAGAAAGAGGCGCGCAACAACAAGGAGCGCAAGCCGGTGCTCGAGGCGGCCCAGGCCGCGCAGGCCGTGCTGGACAGCGGCAAGACGCTGTTCTCGGCCGGGGTGGACCCCGCGCCGCTGAAGGAGCTGAACCTGCTGACCACCAAGCCGTTCCTGTACGTGTTCAACGCCGACGAGTCGGTGCTGACCGACGAGGCGCGCAAGGCGGAGCTGCGGGAGCTGGTGGCGCCTGCGGACTGCGTGTTCCTCGACGCCAAGATCGAGGCGGAGCTGCTGGAGCTCGACGACGAGTCGGCGGCCGAGCTGCTGGAGTCGATCGGGCAGACCGAGCGCGGGCTGGACGCGCTGGCGCGCGCCGGGTTCCACACGCTCAAGCTGCAGACGTATCTGACCGCCGGGCCGAAGGAGGCCAGGGCGTGGACGATCCACCAGGGCGACACCGCACCCAAGGCGGCCGGGGTGATCCACTCCGACTTCGAGAAGGGCTTCATCAAGGCCGAGGTGGTGTCGTTCGACGACCTGGTCGAGGCCGGTTCGATGGCCGCCGCCCGCGCCGCGGGCAAGGTGCGCATGGAGGGCAAGGACTACGTCATGCAGGACGGTGACGTGGTCGAGTTCCGGTTCAACGTGTAGACGTTCGCCTCACCCGATCGCATCGGACCGCAGAAGTCGGGCGACGGCGGGCCTGCTCCGGCGAAAGTCGAAGGCGAAGGGAGCAGCCGTGATCGACGCGCTCAACCGCCTCGTCGGTGAGATCGAAGCCCACCTGGGTGAGGACATCGACATCGACGCTTTCGCGGCCTCGGTGGGCACGACGGAGTACCACCTGCGGCGGATGTTCTCGTCGCTGGCCGGGATGCCGGTGTCGGAGTACGTGCGGCGTCGGCGGATGACCGTCGCCGCGGCCGACGTGGTCGGGGGAGAGGACTTCCTGGCCATCGCGGTCCGCTACGGCTACGGATCCACCGAGGCGTTCGGCCGGGCGTTCAAGTCCGTCCACGGCGTCAGCCACGGCCAGGTGCGACGTGACGGCGGCCCCCTTCGCAGCCAACCGCAACTGCGATTCCGCCTGACCGTTGAAGGGAGCGCCCCCGTGGACGCCCGTATCGTCGACCGCCCCGCCTTCCGCCTGATCGGCCACGCCGCCCGCGTGCCGCTGATCTACGAGGGCGTCAACCCCCACATCGAACGACGCATCGCGGCCATCCCGGCCGAGGAGCACGAGCGGCTGAAGGGCCTCTCCGACACCGAACCGGCCGGTCTGCTGCAGGTGAGCGCCGACGTCGACCCCGACTACCGGGAGGGCAGCGAGCTGACCTATCTGCTGGGTGTGGCCGTCTCGGTCGACACCGCCGTGCCCGACGACCTCGACGTCATCGACGTGCCCGCCGGGCCCTGGGTGGTGTTCCGCACCTCCGGCGCGCACCCCGAGGCCCTGCAGTCGGCCTACGCCGCGTCGGCCACCGAGTGGTTTCCGTCCAACCCGTGGCGGCTGAGGCCGGGCCCGTCGATCGTCGCGGTGCTCGACCGCGCACCGAACTTCAGCACCGCGACCTGTGACCTGTGGATGCCCGTCGAACGCGCCTGACACAATCAGGGCCACGCTGAAAGGATCCACGACACTTGGCATTCCACATCCGGCCCGCCGCGGCCGACGACCTGGACCGCGCGGCCGACGTGCTGGCCGCGGCGTTCGACACCTACGCGTGGACGCGGTGGACGATCCCGCGGGACGGCTACCGCGACCGGCTGCGTGAACTGCAGCGCATGTATCTGGGCTATGCGCTGGAGGTGGGTGTGGTGCTGGTCGACGACGGCCTTCGCGGTGTCGTCGCGCTGCTGCCGCCGCAGGCGCCCGACCCGTCGCCGAAGTTCCAGGAGCGGGTCGCCCAGTTGCACGGGTCGAGGCTGGCGGCGGTCGCGTCGGCGGGGATTCCGCCTCAGCCCGCCGGGGCCTGGAACCTGGCCACGGTCGGCGTCCATCCGGCCAGCCAGGGCCTCGGGCTGGGCGCCGTACTGGTGCGGGCCGGACTCGACGCGGCCGGCGGGCCGGTGGCGCTGGAAACCTCCGACGACCGCAACGTGCGGCTCTACGAGCGGCTGGGCTTCAGCGTCACCGCCACCACCGTCGTTGCCGACGGGCCCGTGGTCCACTCGATGTGTACGCCGATCCCGACCATCGAGGCGGCCTCGTAGGGGATACTCCGGCCGTGTACCACTGCCCGGCCTGCGGCTTCGAGTTGGACGAACCGCCGTGGCGGGGTGAGGATCCGTCCTGGAACATCTGTCCCTGCTGCGGAATCGAGTTCGGCTACGACGAATACGACTCCGAATTCTTCGACCGCCGTGAGGAATTCGCCGACGAGGCGCAGTATCGCGAAGCCTTCTACCGCGACTGGCGTGCCAGGTGGCGGGCAGCGGGCTGCCCGTGGTGGTCGAAACAGGAGGGCCCGCCGGCGGGCTGGTCGCCGGAGGACCAGCTCGCGAGGCGCGGCTGGACGTGACGGGACTCGATACGCTGCGGATGTGTCGAGGTCTCTGAAATCCGTCGTGGCGGTGGTCGCCCTGGCGGTGAGCGGCTGCGGGGCCCCGGAGCCGGGTGCGGAGACACTCGTGGTGTTCGCGGCCGCGTCGCTGCGCGGCTCGTTCACCGAGATCGGCGAGCGCTTCGAAACCGCCAACCCCGGCACCGACGTCGAGTTCTCGTTCGCGGGGTCGTCGGACCTGGTCACCCAGCTGCAGCAGGGCGCGGCCGCCGACGTGTTCGCGTCGGCGGACACCCGCAACATGGGCAAGGCGGCCGATGCGGGCCTGCTCGACGGCGACCCAATTGACTTCGCGACCAACACGCTGACGATCGTCGTCACCCCCGGTAATCCCAAGCAGGTCACGTCATTTCGCGATCTCACCGAGCCGGGGCTGGCGGTGGTGGTGTGCGCGCCGCAGGTGCCGTGCGGCGCGGCCACCGAGACGGTCGAGCGGGCGGTGGGCGTCGAACTGGACCCGGTCAGCGAGGAGTCGCAGGTGACCGACGTGCTGGGCAAGGTCTCGTCCGGTCAGGCCGACGCGGGGGTGGTCTATGTGACCGATGCGGCCGGGGCGGGAGACCAGGTGACCAGCGTGGCGTTCCCGGAGGCCGCCGACGCGGTCAACACGTATCCGATCGCGGTGCTCAAGGACTCCGCGAACCCGGCGCTGGCGCGCAGGTTCGTCGACTTCGTCGCCGGGGAGCCCGGGCAGGAGATTCTGCGCGACGCGGGGTTCGGCGCGGCCTGACGATCCCGCGTACCGTGGGGAGATGGCCGACGATCTGGTCGCGGTCTACCGCGACTACCTGGCGTGCCTGAACGAACGCCGCTGGGACGACCTCGGCGAATTCGTCGCAGATGAGTTGTCCTACAACCGAAGACGTCTGACGCTGGCCGATTACCGGGCGTTGCTCGACGCGGACACCACCGCGACGCCTGACCTGCGGTACCGGGCCGAGCATCTGCTCGCCGACGGGGATCTGGTCGCGTGCCGGCTGTGGTTCGAATGCGTCCCGCGGCAGCGGTTCCTGGGCATCGAGCCGACGGGGGTGCGGGTGAGCTTCGCCGAGCACGTCTTCTACCGGTTCCGGCAGCGGCGGATCGTCGACGTGTGGTCGCTGATCGACAAGGACGCCGTGCGCGAGCAGATGTCAGCGGATGGGTAGCGTCGGTACATTCGGCGGTATGCCTACTGACTGGCGAGTTGACCGTGCGGAGCAGATCAGATCGCTGATCAAGGAAGCCGACCCCGACATCGTCGAGGAGATCAAGTGGCGCAAACCATCCAATCCCGATGGGGTGCCCACGTTTTCGCTGAACGGACTCATCTGCACGCTGGAGACCTACAAGGACAAGCTGAAGCTCACCTTCGCCAAGGGTGCGGTGATCCCGGATCCGGACAAGCTGTTCAACGCCAGCCTGACCGCGGGTGTCCGCCGCGCCATCGACCTGCGTGAGGACGATACGCTCGACCCGGAGGCCTTCAAGGCGCTGGTCAAGCGGGCTGTCGAGGCCAACCGCTGACGGTCGCGCGTTAGCCGGGGTCGTACGATTCCGGCATGGTGCGGACGGACAGCGCATCGCGGGTGGTCAAGGCCCTATTGAGCCGTGTCTATGACGCGTTGACCGATCCCGGCGCGCTCGCCGAGTGGTTCGGCGGCACGGTGCGGATCGTGGCAGCCGAGGCTGAGGACCGGGTGGTGCAGGAGGTCGAGTTCGCCTCGGGCGGGCAGGGTTTGGCTGCGGAGGGGACGGTGACGTGGACGTTGACCCGGGTCGACGGCGGCACGCGGGTGCGGCTGTCGGCCGACGACGTCCCGCCCGGTCTGTCGGCGGCGGAGCACCAGCAGGCGATGGCGTCGGCGCTTGACGGCCTCGCTGATTACCTGAGCCGCACGCAGACGGTTTTCCGCGCCGAGTGATGTTCGCTCGACGTGTGAGCCCGCGCACGGCAGAATCGCGCAAGTGACGCAGCCGCCGCAGCGCCCAGGTCCCCCCGACTGGCGGGGGCGCGGCACGCCGCCGCCCAACCCCGCGCAGCGACGCCCGCCGCCGCGGCGGGAACCGCCGCCCCGGCCGCAACGGCCTCCGCAGCCGCCGCCGGAGCCGCGCACCGAGAAACTCGGCAGGCCGGACGCCCGCACCGAGCGGGTGCCGCGGCCCGAGCCGCGTACGGAGAGGATCGGTCGACAGCAGCCGTCGGCCGCGGACCCGACGCAGCGCATCCAGCGTCCACCGTCGCCGGCCGATGTGCGGCCCACCCAGCAGATCTACCGGAAGCCGCCGCCCCCGCCGCCGCCGAAGGCCGCGCCCGCTGCTGTCGGCGCCGCTAAACCCCCGCGCCGTCGCGCCAGGAGGATGACGATCCTGGCGACGGTGCTGATCGTGGTCGCCCTGCTGGCGGGCGGTCTCGCGGTCGGCGAGCTGTACGCCCGCAGCCGCGCCGACAGCGTGCTCACCGAGGTCGCCGAGTGCGTCACCGAGGACGGGGTGTCGATCTCGTTCGGGGTGAACCCGCCGTTCCTGTGGCAGCACCTCACCGGGCACTACACCAACATCTCGGTGACCACCGACGGAAAGCGCGTGCAGAGCGCGGACGGGATGACGGCCGAGGTCACGCTGAAGGACGTCCGGCTCGAGGACAGCGGCGACGCGAAGGGCACAATCGGGTCGCTGGAAGCGACGTTGAGCTGGAAATCGGCGGGCATCAAGGACACGATCGCCGAGAACCTGCCCGGGATCGGCAGCCTCGTCACCGGCGTGCGCACCGACCCGGCCGCCGGCACCGTGATCCTGGAGGCCGCCGGCGACAACGGGGTGACCGCGAAGCCGGTCGTGGAGGACGGCGACCTCAACCTGGAGGTGCTCGACGTCGTCGGGCCGCTGCCCAAGGACGCGGTGCAGGGCGCGCTCGACGAGCTCACGAAGAAGCTCAACGACAACTACCCCCTCGGCATCCACGCCGACAGCGTCGAGGTCACCGACACCGGCGTCGTCGGCAAGTTCTCCAGCCAGGACGCCCGGATCCCCAAGGACGACGCCGACCCCTGCTTCGCCCGGCTCTGACGCCGGTGTGGTTGGTGGCTGGTTAGGCCGCGCCGTTTGTGGGTGGTGCGGGTCCGCCGGGTTCGGTTCGGGGGTTGTCGGTTTGCGTGCTGTCGGATTGTGGGACGGGTGTGCCACTATCGGGCTCTTCGTCCTCGTCGTCCCTGTCGGTGAGGTCGGCGAGCAGGAGTTCGGGTTGGTGGATGGTGTTGATGCGGGGTTGTCCGTTGTCCAGGCCGTCGGGGGGTATCCATGCGACGTGATGCTTGTCGGTCATGTGGGTGGTCCAGGCGGTGGGGTTGTCGGTGTCGACGAGGCGGTTGTGCGGCGGGCACGCTAATCCCATTTCGTCGACGTTGGTGTTACCCCCGTCGATCCAGTCCTTTTCGGCGTGGTGGGCCTGACACCCATACGCGCCCACGGTGCACCCCGGTTTGGTGCAGCCCCCATCACGGGCGATGAGCATGATCCGCTGCGCGGGTGTGGCC